>JAABUH010000362.1_pt1 | contig 67778 bp, 115 predicted proteins | sample 5559121 | NCBI WGS metagenome assembly JAABUH01 (sample SAMN10711871, study PRJNA513364) | rock metagenome | isolation source: Antarctica rocks | place: Antarctica: Victoria Land, Battleship Promontory nord | collected 2015-12-28 | reverse complement strand
GATTTGAGCAGGCGGGAGACGGTATCGGGGACTTGGGAGGGGATGCGGCGCATCTTTCCGGTTGCTGGTGAAGCTTTCAGTAGAAGTTGCTGGTGAAGCTTTCAGTAGAAGTTGCTGGTGAAGCTTTCAGTAGAAGTTGCTGATGAATGTGGATTCCCCGGTATGAACATTCTCGGAGAAAATCCAAAAAGAATGATGTGTGCGAGGCCAACCACGTGGTCATGCGGAACGGTTCCAAAAAGGTCCCAAATCTCTGTACAAGACTTGTCTGTCTTCCATCACTGAAACAGTCCAACAGCAATGTCGCTCACCGACCGAAAACAAGAACGTGACTTCACAGCCGAAGTCAAAGCTCTCCAGCCGAAAGTTGAGCAGCTCGCATCGGTAAGACCACCGTCGTCCCGTCGAGCTCAGCTAACCAAAGGACCAGGGCGGCAAGCTGCACGATGCTGTCGAGATGATCGTCACCCTCGAGAAGCAAACCCGAAATGTTCGATCGCCTCTTTAGCCCTCCGCCTCCCTCGCTGATGCTCGGTAGGCCGCCGACATGTCCTCCACCTCCACCCTCCTCGTCCTCCTCGTCCGCCTCCTATGGCAACAACGCGATCTCGACCTCCTCAACTCCCAACTCACCCTCATGTCGAAGAAACATGGTCAGTTGAAGGAGGCGGTTGTAAGGATGGTGGACGAGGCGATGACATTCTTGCCGGAGTTGAAGAAGCAGAAGGATGCGGGGGAGTTTGGGGGTGGGAAGGATAGGTGGTTGGAGTTGGTGCAGACTTTGCGGGATATCACCGAGGGGAAGGTGGGTCGGCCCATGTGAGCTGGAGAATGGGACTGATGGGATGGTAGATCTATTTAGAGTTGGCGAGAGCACGGTTGACGGGGATGTTGGCGAGTCATCATGAGGCGTTGGCCGAGACAGCGCCTGAAGCATCCTGTGGGTGCGATTTCCTCTTGCGGGAGTGATACGCTGACGCGGCGTGTCAGCCTCGATAGCAAAGCCCTCACCCGTACCGCCTTCCACGGGTACAAAAGAGGGAAAGCCTCAACCCGTCACGAAGCGGGATCACCTTGACACGGCGGCGGACCTAATGTCTGATATTCAGGTGGAGACCTACAGCAGCATGGACAAGCGGGAGAAGACTGAATTGCGGGTATCAGCTCCCTTGGCATCACACAATGGCTGAAGAAAGCTTTCAGTATCCTCGAGCAAATGCGGTTAGAGAGTCTGAGAGGGAACTGGGTGAGAGTGCGGGTCGGATCGAGGAAGATCAATCGGGTATACCTGAAGGAACCAGATACAGCGGTAATTGGTGCCGTTGTACGACAAAGCAGCAACAGCCTAATCCATCGCTTTCTAGGGTATCAAATTGCACTACTACGATCTGATGGTCCAGCTGGCGCTGCAGGATGACGCGTACCTGGAGGCATGCAGTGCGTACCAGGAGGTGTGGGATACCGACGAGGTGAAGAAGGACGAGTCGAGACAGCTTAACGTGGGTTCACATCCCCTAGTCACTGCAGCATTGTGGCTGATGCAAGCCGCTAGGTCATCGAGAACATCATCATCTACGTCATCCTTGCGCCCTACAACAACGAGCAATCCGATATGCTGCACAAGCTCTACGCCGACCCAGCATTGGAAAAAGCCCCGATCTATTAGTACGTGATCCCTCCTTGAATTTTTCTCCGAGCTGATTTCCGCAGTGACCTGCTGAAGTGCTTCGTCACGAAGGAGCTCATGCGATGGCCGGGAATTGAGACTCTGTATGGACCGACATTGCGCCAGTCGCCTGTCTTTGCTGTCGATTCGAAGTTGGGCGTGAAGACCGGCCCAAAATCTGAGGGGAAGACCACTGAGGCGGTCGACAAGCCGGGTGACGTGCGGTGGGAAGAGCTACATAAACGAGTCATCGAGCATGTGCGTTTTTCCTTCCCCTCGATTCTGGCTCGAACTGATATCCCGTCACCAGAATATCCGAGTGATCGCAGCCTACTATTCCCGTATTTCGATGACCCGCCTGACCGAGCTGCTCGACTTGCCACCACTGACTACCGAGCGAACACTGTGCATGCTCGTGAACGACAAGACGGTGTACGCGCGGATCGACCGACCTGCCGGTATTGTGGTATTCAAGCAGAAGCAATCCATCAACGAGGTTCTTGACGTCTGGAGCGGGGATATGGGAAAGATGCTCAGTCTCGTTGAAAAGACAAGCCATCTCGTCTCAAAGGTGAGCTATCCTGTTTCGCATCAGTTTCATCTGTCCTGATCCACTTGTACAGGAGTATGCGATGCACGAGGCGAGCCAGGGGAAGAAGGTCGGTGTAAAAGCCTGATCGCAACAATGGATACACTTGCATATTGATACGGATATTGAAGATGAAGAGTATGCTGCTCACACTTCCCTGGATTCCTATACAACTTTGCTAGATGACCAAACACAATGCCTACCAAGAACAAATCAAGCCAGATCTCCTTTTCGGCGGCCAAATTGTCCAATGGCACCCTTGAAATGTCCCCATTTCCCGCTCTTCTTTGCGAGCTCCAGATCGGGACCGACGATATGCCCACCTCGCCAATCGTTCTCGATGAGCATGTAGTTCCGTTGCTCTTGCTCTTCGTCATCCGAGTCGCCTCCGTCACGCGGATGACCAGAGTAGTGACTGCTGAAGATGGAGATGTGTGGGGAGACGGCGGATGACGGGATCCCCTGGAAGCGGGTGGTGATGACGTCCGCGATGGGTGCGGGAGCGGTACGTGGGGAATGCGGTTGAGATCGAGAGGTCAGACGGGAGGGGATGGGTGAGATTGAGCGGGACTTGGATTGTACGCCGAATTGGTTGTATGAAGCTTGGGTCCGTGTGGTGTGAGTGGTACTGGAACGGATTGAAGTGGGTTTCCTAGGACGATCAGGTATGAGGGAGGACACGACCGGCATAGGTCCGGATATGTTCGGATGACGGTCGATGTCTACTTCGGTCGAACTTTCGCCTGATCGGCGCTGACTGGGTCCAGCGTTCAGCCAAGAATCGTTGGAGGTAGCGGCGCGTAGCCGAGTGCGAGAGCGAGCCGAAGACGAGGATGGAGCGACGGGTGGAATGGCGGTCAGTGTCATCATGCGTTGGCGATACGCAGCCGCTCGCTTGTCGTAGATGCTGTTGATTGAGGGCACCGAGGATCGCGGCGCGTCGATAGAGAGAAGGCTCGGCGGGCCACGAGCTGAAAGCGGTTTCATCAGCTTGCCTCCAACTGGCATGATCTATGCACTCACATTTTCGGCTTCCGCTGAATTGCGACATTCTCTCCGATGACAAGGGCGAGCTCATGCCCGATCGCGCACTCTCCTCGGCACTGAAGAAGCTGGCGTTATCTGAACTCTCGACATCATCGCTCATGGTCACCTGTGCCTCCCGTTCTGCAAATTCTTGCTCAATCGCGTGATTTTCGCCGTAAGCTGCTAGCTGTGCTGCAAGGGAACGGCTCGAGTCGAGGCTTGGTGGTAACTGAGCAAGTTGCAAAATGTCATCCTCGTTCTGCTTGACGATGTTAGCCGCTTCCGCCCGAGACGAGAATTTCCGGCGGGTGACGGGATGATGAGCGACCTCGTGTTCGGGAACAGGGGGGAATCCCGCAGTGAGGTGGACAGAAAGGGTTGATGGAGGCGTGAGACTGGTACCAGGCGTCGAGCCGGACTGCATGTACGAGAAGTTCATACCGGATGCCGATGTCGAGGTGGAAGAAACACTGATGCCTCGCTGTCGACCATCGATCATGGACTTGACAGAAGGTGCACGAGGCGGGTGAGGCGGTCTCTTCGAATCTGGCGGAGACCGGGTCTGACCATAAGAGCCTCTTTCGGAGCTGCTCTCGTCGGTGATGAGGCTCATACGAAGCGATGAGCCGGGCGCAGTAGATATACGGGATGACTGAGTGGTAGTCGAGCCGATGCTAGCACCGCGATCCCTCCCGGACTCTCGCGATGACGGTTTTGGCGAATCTTCCAGCTCGACGCGATCCGGAATCTCGCTGGACAACGTCGAAGGCTTCCCAAGCTGCTCCACTTCGGATGACATATGCGGGATGCCCACCTCCGTCGCCTCTTTTGCCTGAGCGATTACCCCATCAACTGGCTTGGGATCCGGTGCTTCCCCTGATGCGACCCCGTCAATTGGGATCGCCAGGCTCTCCGCGCCCTCCAGATCGTCCACATCTGGTAGCACATCGTGAAACACCTCGTCTTCCCCCTCGCCGTCCTCCACTCCTTGCTGCAGAATCTCCTTCTCCCGCCTGAAAACGCCAGACGCGACTTTGCGCAGATCGACCCCATCATCCCATCCCAGGCCGTGCAGCCATGGCCCTTTACCTGCCATGCCTGGCGCGCTGGGCAGGGTCGACGACCGGGGCTTGGTGAAGACTGGCGGTGGAGGGTCTGGACTGTCCGATTGCCCAGAAGATGGACTGCCTTGCATGGTCTCGGTCTTGGACCGCCGCACACCTGGACGCGGCGGTGAATCTGAGTCCTCCTCATGGTTCCACTCTTTGGCCAGCGGGCTGGGAGCGATGACCTCACTACCGGTTCGAGGTCGATTCCTAGGTCGATCGCTTCCGGACGAACTGGTAGACAGGGGTGCTTTCTCGTCTATCTTGAAAGAATACGCCGTGATATTGAACGGTGGTAGCGGAGGCGCGTCCAGATCCTCGAAGAATCTAGTCTTGGTTGCCGGTGCGGAGGCCGGCGGTCTACGAGGACCTTCGTCTTTCAGATCGACGATCTCTGACGAGTTTTCTCGACTTTCCCGCCTGTCCAGGTCAAGGCTAGCCCGCTTCAGTCGCTCAATCCCCTCATCGAGCTCTTCTGGAGCGATGATTTTGGTAGGTTCACTTCGCTCCGGCGGGCTGGGGCTGCGTGAGGGTGGTGATTGGCCGCGCCTGAACAAGCCAACCAGACCGTGCTTTGACACGTATCTTCGGCCACCGTGTGGTCGGGCTGGAATCTCATTCGTCTTGACTCGACCCCTGAAGAATGATCCGCTTGAGTTGGCCGATCGACGCGACGTCTCGTCACCCGGAGAGTGGGGAGGATCAGGTGGAGAGCGGGATTTGGGTTCGCGATCCCGGCGGATAGCGGCACGGAAGGTTGCACCAGGATGTGCTGCGCGTTCAAAGATTGAGGGGAGTGAAGGGCGGCGGGAAGAAGCGGAAGTCAGACGTCGAGGTGGAGGCGGAGCGATGATAAACGGAGACACCTGGTCAACCTGTTCACCGGCGGATGGAGCACTACCAGCGGACGCCGGACTCGGTGTTCTCTCCAAGCCATTAGGATCAGCGGAGTCCCCATTGCTGTCGAGCGAAGCGCTTGGTCCGTCGAGCGATTGAGCTGATGTCACTGTCACTGCATTGACGGGCGAGACGATGGTGTCGTGTTCGGTCTCGTCATTGAAGGTCGATAGCCGGACTTGAAATCCCGAATCCTCGTCGTGTGGCGGTGTCTCCTCGCGCCCATCCATCGAAGATGCCGAGACTGAACGGCTTCCCCTTGGTCTCGGCAAGCCCTCGAGGCCCTTCTTCATAAATACCGCCTGGCTTCGGCTACTTGGCGCATCCGAGATGTGACTGGAAAAGCTCATCGCTCTCTCTTTGCCCTTTCGTGATCCTGGATACCTGTATCGCTCACTCTCGTCGTCCAGCCCAAGCTGAGAAGTCGAGGCGGACAGTGATTCCACATCCCCTCTGTCGGATGCCGGTCCTGCTCCTCCGGCCGAGCTGTTGTGGGATTCTGATTCTTGCAGTTTCAAATGCTCCCAGACCCGGAGAACGCGTATTACATCCGTGTGTCCGTTGACCTCGGCAAGAGCTTCTGGAGTCATACCGTTCTTGTCGGACTTGTCGGGCGTTGCACCGCATGTGAGGAGGATCTGCACGATGGGAGCGTGGCCATTGGCAGCGGCGAAGTGCAGTGGAGTGGAACCTGGGATAGTCGTCGTGCCGGACTCGGTCGTGAAGTGGAGCAATGCTCACCTGCGGTCCCGACGCTGGGCACATTCGCCTTCCGTCCATCACTGTACCTCCTTGGCAGCCGTGGTGCATTCACATCCGCCCCTCTCTCGATCAACATCCGCACCACGCTCACATTGCCTCCTGAGCATGCGGCATGAAGGGGCAGCACACCATGGAGAACCGAGTTGACAGGCTGGCCATGGGTGAGGGCATAGTGGACGAGACCGACGTTCCCGCTCGCTGCGGCTGAATGAAGCTCGAGGTTGGGGACTGGAGGGTGGTCGTCCGGTTCGTCAAATGAGAGTAGGCGGCGAAGGCGATGGGAGGCGCGGATGATAGGATGGTATTGCGGGGATGGGTTGAACGGGAAGGGGAGGGATGGGTTGTAGATGGAAGAAAGGAGTATCATGTCAGTGGGCTTTCTTTTGGAGCGTGGCACGATCATTCGTCTCGGCGAGGAGATTGAACATGAAGAATGCGTGGAGGTGGTAGCAAGAAGTGTGGAGGGATACCATCCGGACTGAATCAAGGGCGGGACGCGCTAGCCGTTATATTGGGGTGTGTGCACAGAAAAAGGGAACGATTGAATGCAGACACAGAGATCGCCACTCCATTCAGCCTGATATCCACATCCCTGCACGCAAACGGAACCAACTGGAACCGAACGAAGCGAAAACAAAGGGAAGAGATAAAGGATGGATTGTGAAAGGAACCAGCGCTCACATTTCAACGCGACGTCATACTTTGCTTCGACGTCTTCCGTCTTGCTTAAAGACAGCATATTTTAGACCCTTCCCTCGCCCTGTCATGTGTTCGGGGGTCGATACGGTTGATAAGGTAGTGATTGTACGAAGGATGGTGAGAATTGTCGGAGGTGCCGAAGCGGATCGAGCGGGATCTCTTACTGCCGAGAAACCTCGGATGGGGAAGGTCGCCTGGTGGTGTGTATACCGGTGTTGAATGTCGAGTCGTGCGAATAGATGCTTGGCGTAATTGATATGATGAAGATTCAATTAAGATGCAGGATGCAAGATGCCGGAATGACGAAAGACGGATGACAGACGCGGGGTGGAGGACGATCTGGGATATGAGATGTGCAGTAGAGAACCCTGTCGCTTCAGGCCCCGGACCACGCCGGAAAGAGCCGTGCGAGCAGGTCGTAGCTTTGAAAAACGAACCGAGCCCATCCGCAAGGAAACGGAACGCTAGCTACGGAATGTAAGGAGACCCTATTTCGTACTTGTTTGTCCACCGACGGACCGCTCGCCGGTAGAAAGCGGGAGTCGTCATTGAGTGCGGGAGCTACCCTTCGATTTCCTAGGGAGGGGCTATACGGATATAGATGATGCCGTAAGAGGATCTGGTTAGAGGAAATGCCAGCTCGAGTGAAGGAAGGCTCGTCCAAGCATGCAAGAGGAACATGATTTTCGGCCATGCCGTCCGGAAACATGTCAAGTCGCTCATCGTTCAGTGACAACTTGCGAGATGGAGGAGACTAGGCCTCTGTTACCGCGAACTCTTGATTCCTACTATTATTCGCTGGTTCAAGGGATTCAACGAACATGCCTCCTTCTCAGCCTGTCATCGATGACTATCCTAGAACCTCAACTCCGCGACGCCTTCGTCGCCCATTTCATGGTGATGTCCGAACGTCCCAGGCCGATCAGTCGAAAGCTGATTTATCGCAGCTCGGCAATACATAACTTACCCGTTCACGGAGACCGACTTGGATCACCACTTTCTCTCTAGCCGAAGAGACTGGCCTGTTTGTCTTGGCTCTCTCTGTCTTAAATCGTTCAACTTGACGAACACGTAGTGATGGCTTCGCGCTCAACCTCGGTCCCGAAAAATGGCAACTGTCCCAAGCTAGCGTTTGCTACTCTCTCGCCTCGAATACCCGGATCAAGCTATTCCTTTCCCTCGATATGAATGTCCTACCTTCGAAGACTCTCGAGGACGGAGAAGAACTGCTGGGAAAGGTGTAGAGCTTGATAAACTCGCCCGCGCAGATGAGCTGGGATGGACGACCGATCCTGTCAACCTTCGGAGGACATGCTGCGGAGTTTGGAGGTCGAGGGATGGGAGGAATGGTTGGCGAGGCTCGACAAGCGGCTCGAGCGACCGGTAAGTATCTGTGGCGAGTGCAGGATGGCTAAAGGTTCCAAGGTGTTCTTCATACCCTGCTTCTTCATACCCTGCTTCTTCATGCCGCCTGAAAAAAACGATTGCCCTGCCATACGTCGATGGGACATTTGCGTGGAACAATGCTTGGGGAGCCAGCCTGATAGACTCAGCTGACACATGCAGGCCGATTAAGAATCACACGATAAACCTTGTCGAGGACGCAATATTCCTAGATAGCGTGTGTAGTCTCGCGTTCAGTCTTCGAGCCTTGTCTCACGATGCGACGAAGGCGAAACCATACATGGCGGCAGTATCCCCCTTATTCTTCACATTACGGTACCACCGGACGATGGGCTTTCAGCAAGTCCGTTCTGACCCTTGTGCCCGCTTGACTACCTAACCATCGAAATAGAAACTGGATCTGTCCGTCCCTCACCTCTATCGAGCTCGCGTGTTGAAGCGCAAAAACAGATCGGTCCGATGATCTCCTCTACCATCTCGATGGACCCAGCTACTCTCCTTGCCGCCCTCTCAGTCCCCAGCGATCATCCAGGTGATTAGCTGGAACAACCATGGCGAATCGCATGCCATCCCTCCTCCCCTCGGCGCCCAGCCTGGCTCAGAGAAATGGACAGACGGAATGCCACACGAGGCATTTCGTGAGAGATGACAAGGAGCTTTGCTGGGCGGTGGCGGGATTGAGATAGTGAGATGCAAGACGGGGAAGTGCGAGTGTGGATGTGGTATCGCACCCATCCAGCCAAGATGCGGGCACAAGGCGACGAGGTTGGACGGCCGGGAAACGCCGACTGGGTAAGAAGAAGGTAGCGGCGCATGCGCTTCAGCTGATTGATCTTTTAAGGTGCAAGATCTGATCAACTTTGTGATCCTCATCCCGCACTCTCCAGCAATATTCACCCTCTCGGTTCACAATGGGGGCGCAAACCACCGCCGTCCTCTGACATTCGGGGAAGCAATACCTTCATCATACCTTTCCAGCCCGGCAGTGTGAGGTTCGACCTGCTGAAGGACGAGAAGGTCCTGATCAGCGGCGAAGGCAGACACAAAGAAGCGAATGCGGAGAGGTACAACTTCAACATGTGGAGAGGCTTATGGCGAGCACAAATACAAGCATGACTGAGAGACTAGCTCATACTGTTCACACGCTGTACAAACCAGACCTAAGCACACGACGTACAACCCAGCCCTACGAGACAGTCATTATGGACGATTCGTTATACAAGCCCATTCCCAAAATCCAGTCCCTGCGCCACAGTCATCGGAAAGGATCCTCCCCCGACACACCTGTCCCAGAACTCCGCGTCCCTGTGGAGCTCGTCGGACTAGCACTCTCCTCTTGCCCGCCGCGTACTCCCCAAGGATCCGTCGGATTCGCTGCCCAAGTATCGAATGACGTCCACGTCCGGGTCGGCGGGGATCGCGTCGCCTTGCTGAACAGCGCTGCGTCCGGATCCCGTGATGCAGGACGGTCAACATATGATTCAGTGGTGGCGTAGGTGGGTTGCAGCGAGTACTCGTCCTCTTCAGGCGAGTAGAATGGGTTATCGCTCTTCGCTCGAGATTGCGGGGGTCGGTCGGGTAGGAATGGGCGGTTTTTACTGGATTTCGGAGTTACAGCTGTTCTCGATGTCCGGCGTTCCCGAGACGGTTTCTCCGCAGACGGGCTCAAGTACACTCTCTCCTGCGATATTGTCTCAGCACGTGTCTCTAGAGGATCCGAGGGAGACAAACATCCTCGTCGCTCAGCCGTCCGTAGTTGTTGTTATCCCGCCCACTCGAGCTCATCCCTAGCATCTCGACTTCATTGGATTCTGATGGTCCAGAAGGGGCTGGCACTTCGACAAGTACGGTCTTGTGACCGGACCATTCGACGGTGAGGACGTTTTGGAGGGCACCTCGAGCTGCCTATAGACAGGACGTCAGCCAATACAAACGAGTCCGCGACACGAGCGCGACGGACATCTCCAGGAATGAGAGCACCAAGTCGTTTCTTCAGATCCAGCATGATATCAGGTACTCGTAGATGCGTAGATCAGGGTCAGGAGAATGAAGATTGAGAACGAGACTAGATAGAGAACCGCGCCTGGCTCAACAAGGGAAGCCTTTCCGCGCATGGTACCAGGCTACTCAAGGCGTTTTGGCTTCCAAGATCAGTGTGGCACTTGTTTAGGTGGAGGCGGTTCAGCGGTGATGATCCTTTGAGTTGATCCATCTCATGATCAAGCCTGTCTTGCAGACTATCAACGTAGCAGCACGCAACAGAACCTTTTCTACGTCAATCGCGTGAGTTGAGTATTTGCTCACATTCGATGCGGCTCACTGAGACCCATCATTCTTCTTCTTCCAGGTTCAAAATGAAGGTAAGTTGACCCAACTTTGTCCTGGTCACACAAAATCGCATAAGTCCGAAAGCTAATGCGCTCCATGAAGGTGCTTCCCTACCCAGCCAGATCCGACAACTGGATGTACCTCGTCATCGACGACGCATCGCAAGAAGCCGCCGTCGTGGATCCGTATGACGCACCGAAGATCTCAAATGCCGTCAAGGAGAAGGGGGTCAAGGCGAGTGTCTTCGTATAACCAGCTGGCAATACATCGCTGAACCATGGTGATTGCATCTGCAGGTGACAACGCTTATTACGACGCATCACCACAATGATCATTCTGGGGGAAACGAGAAGTTCGTGAGTGCAAATACCACCTGCGACCAGCAAGGTTAGCTGTAAGGATATCGCGCTCATGCTTCATGTAAAGATGTCTCTTCACAACGGGTTGAAGGCATACGGTGGATCAAAGCAGGCCCCTGGTACTAATTCCATCGTGAAAGAGGGGGATTCGTTCAAAATTGGGCAAGATATCGATGTGCGGTAAGTCAGCCTGGAATCTCCACGTCCAGCCTACGTCGTTCATCGGTGTGGATTTCGGTTGACAAGCTACGCAGGTGCGTTCACACCCCTTGCCATACCCAAGATTCAATCTGCTTCTACATCGAAGACAAGAAGACTAACGAGCGAGGGGTTTTCACCGGGTCCGCTCCTCCAAATTGCCATCTTGACATCTGGACTGACTTGCAGCACAGAGATACACTCTTCCTTGCGGGTTGCGGTCGATTCTTTGAAGGTACTCCGGAAGAGATGCACGCCGCCCTCACCCATCTCGGCAAGCTCCCGGATGACACGCTTGTCTTCAACGGGCATGAGTACACCAAAGGAAGTGTGAAGTTCGGGTTGACGGTAGAACCGGAGAACGAGCCTCTCAAGGGGTCAGCGACACATCTCATTCGTTGGCTGCAAAGCTGATGAACTTCAGACTTATGGCTAAAGCGCGGAGCGACTCTTGCACCACAGGAAAATCGACGATTGGTGACGAGAAGACTTGGAATGTCTTTATGCGACTGGACACGCCCCAGGCCAAGCGCGTCCTCCGCGTGTGTCGTTCTAGTGAAGCTGATGTAGGTATAGGAAAGCCACTGGCGAGTCGGACCCTGTGAGCGTCATCGCAAAGCTCCGGGAGATGAAGAATGCCATGTAGGAGAAACTTCTCGGAGGCAGATTGAGCGTCGAGATCAACATGTATACAGTACTTAATGATAAAGCATGCAACACTGCCGGAACACTTGTATCCAAGCATTGCAGCATAGGTAAATACAAATCTCCGTTTAGCAGCTCGATGATCCCTGGTCCGCATGGGCCAAGGCTTTCGGAGGTGGCTTTAGGCGTACGTGCTTCGAGTCGCGTTGGAATTCGCTCGTCGCGTGCTGCCCCGGTGAATATTAGCTCCTTTGTCCTTGTGTGATGCTCCTTTTTTGACTTCAGAGCTCATCTAGTGCCGCGGACGACATCAGAGATAGCGGAGGGGTCGGCGAAGACAGGGAAGGAGATTGTGTGTATACACAACCCGGCCGCCGACTGGGACCCCTCCTTTGGCATCCGGACTACCCCTGACATCAACCCCGGTCTCCATCATTGACAAACAACGATCACTTCGTGCCGATTCTGCTTTTGTTGACGAGAACCATCTACTCGCTGCTCCGGGACACGACGTTGGGTGGTGGAGGACCGTATAATTCAGCAACAGCTAAAGCATCCTTCCCCTCGTCGCGAACTCCATCAACAGCATCAACAACGACCCGCAACCATCTCAAATTTGCATGTGCGATCGGTAGAGCTGCCGAAGTAAATCAAGGCGGAAATGTCGCTATTCAAACGCAAGGCGTCGAAGGAGAAGGATGTGATTGAGTCTCAGTCGGCCAACAACAGTCCTCCCGTCAAGTGAGTCGCCCTCATCCTGTCAGCTCTCCAACATTTTTCTCAGCTCCCCAATGACTAGAGACCGAACTGGGTGAGACTGGAGTGTGAAGTGAGGAGCGGGACCAGAGACGCGTGGGGCGAAGGCAATCAGCCTCCTCGGCTCCAGAGCTCGTTGCTACCTGTTTACAGTCGCGTCTTCTCATTCCTAGGCATCTTCAGATAGCGACCAGTGCTAACGTATGGTTGACTCGTCCTCCCTCACTATGGCATTCACTTCTCGACCGCGCAAATCCTCGTCTGCCCATTTTAGCAATGCACCTGTTTTGGCAATGGCGAATGGCCAGCCTGGTCTTCCCCTGGTCGCCGCCGTGCCTTACGGACAAGTGAATGGAGGGACGCCGCCGTTGGTCAATGGACGAAGAATGACTTCCAATCTGGTGAGCACGCTCCGTCGCAGAGGCGCGCCGAGCTGAGAGCTGTTCTAGGCACAAATCCCTCCGGTAGCCCACAGCATCCATGGCCAACCCATACACCCCAATGGCTCGATGACCAGCTTTGACAATACACCCGGTCACTTCGTCCCCAATCATCCTGGCCAGACCCCTGCGAACCCTCAACCTCAATCACAACCTCCACGACCGCCTCCCGCCGCTCCACCCACCAGCTATCCCTGGTCGACCCGACCCCTCCGACTCTATCCTGCCCAAACATCTCCCCCTTCCGCCCCACAATCCCCATTTCCCCGCTATGGCCTTTCCGTCCCCGCCTTCCCCTCCCACTCCGGCCACATGCTCATCTTCGGAGGCTTGGTGCATGAGACGGTACGCAACGATATGTGGAGCATGGACGTACGGGATTGCTCGACGATGCCGGTGAAGACGAAGGGGGACGCGCCGAGACCTAGGGTGGGGCATGCTAGTGCCATGGCGGACCGGATCATGCTAGTCTGGGGAGGAGATACGAAGGTCAAGCCAGAGGACCCGCAGGATGAGGGCCTGTACATTCTAGATCTTCGTGAGCTTTCCACCTGGTGGGATGACTCGAGCTGATAGGCGAGCAGGTACGCAGGAATGGACAGGCGTTCCCGTCGCACCCGGACCCATTGGCCGGTATGGACACGCTGTGTGCATGCATGACACGCGGTTCTTTGTCTTCGGTGGACAGGCGGAGGGATCGTTCTTGAATGACTTGTGGGCGTATGACATCAAGCAGTGTGAGTGCTCTTTTCCGAACATGGACGAGTACTGACGCTGAGGCAGTATCGAGCGATAAGCAGCACAAATGGGAGCAGATCCAGTATAATTCTGCAGCGCCTCCACGACGTACTGGGCATATCCTTGTCTCCAGCTCGGGCAAGCTGTATCTGTGCGTGCAACCGATTCAGAGCTGGAGGGATTCAAACTGACATCTTCGCAGATTCGGCGGGACCGACGGCAACTATCACTACAACGATACATGGTCCTTCGATATAGCCTCTGGCACCTGGACCGAGCTGTCTTGCATAGGCTACATCCCCGTTCCTCGGGAAGGCCACGCCGCAGCGATTGTCGACGATGTCGTTTACATCTTTGGCGGACGGGACGTCAACGGGAAAGATCTTGGTGATCTCGCAGCTTTCAGGATCGCCAGTGAGCTCGTCGGAGATGTGACGATATCTCGGCTGATAGATAAGAAGACCAACGGTGGTACATGTTCCAGAACATGGGCCCAGCCCCAACAGCGCGGTCAGGCCATGCTATGGTAGCGGCACATGGAAAGATCTTCGTGATCGGCGGAGAAGCGAATACCTCGTCTGCAATGTCCCGCGACGATCCGTCCCAAATACACGTTCTTGATACGGGTACGTCACGCTACCCACCATGACTCTCCGCTGACAGATTCATAGTCAAGATCAAATATCCTCCAGACAATCAAGCTCCTCGGCAGGCTAAGCCAAAGGGACCAGACTTACCAGAGCAACAATCAGTGCGAGACTCGTCACCTCCTAAACAGCAACCTACCAACACTCCACCGTCTCTGAGGCGACAACTTCCTAACTCCAGCTCCATGGACAGCTTAGCCCGAGCAACGTCTCCTCCTTCTTCCTCTGATCGGCTGGCTCAGGTGGCTCAGCAGGCTCCCCCACTGGCTGCACCAATAGAGACACGCATGATTCCTCGATCTGAGTCTCTGGATCTGGGCCAAGCCGCTCGACCTCAGCCCAACGGAGCGCCGCCTCAAAGACCTAGACGAGAAGGCGACGACGATTTCCGCCGAGCCTTGTCCCCGACCAATACTAATGGCCCGTCAAGTCCTGTCCAGAGTGTCGATCCCGTCCGTGTCAGCTCGCCTAATAATGGTGGTCCCGCCTCTCCACCTCAAAATCCAAAGACCGGCTTCAACGCGAGTATCCTTGGAACGCGTAGTCCCTCCCCGCGATTGAGAATGGCGGAGGGCGCTGAGCGACCCGCCCCTCCGCCAGATGCTTTCTATTATGGGCGATCACCGACCGCTAACGGCTTCACCGGGCGACCCAGTTCGTTGTCTGGAACGGGCGATGTCTTGCGGGAGCTCAAGGCGAAGGAGGCCGAGATGGATGCGGGTGCAAAGCGGGAAATGGCGCTGCGAGTGATTATCGGCAGAGCAATTCAACAGGGCTTCGTACCAGGCGACAGCGAGCAAGATTTACCCAACGGTGAAGTGCAAGGAAATGGGGAGGTGGTGAGGAGATTGACTGATGCCATGGTGCGACTCAAGCAGGAGAAAGCTGTCATACAGGTGAGTCCTTCGTTGTACTCGGTTGGTGGTGGACGACGCTGATCTCATCCAGACGGAGCTAGTAGCCCAGATTTGTGTGGCTTCGGAAAAGGCGATGACTGCTGAGCAGCTTCGGCGGGGTGCATTGCAAGAAGCCGCTTTCTTCCGGGCCAAGGTTGCTACACTCGAGTCCAATTCACCTATGGATCTTACTCGTATCGAAAAGGAGCGGATCAACGATCTCGAACGGCAGCTGTATATCTTGTCCAATGAGCATGCTGGAGTGCAGAGAGATTTCGAGCAGGCTGTTGGCGATTCCGGTACGCACAAGCAGCTCCACTCTGCGGCCGTCGAGCGTGAAGCCGAGGCGGTGCGACGAGCAGAGGATGCGGAACACTCGCACCGACAGGCGACAGCCGAATTGGATGAAATACAACAGCGCGCTATGTCCTCTGACAACGCACTCCGGGAACACACCGAACGCCTCATCACCCTTTCGTCGGTCGCTCAGCAACGTGAGGCCGAGCGAGATCACCTGCAATCACAGCTGGACGTCGCTGTCGCTGCACGGGAAGAACATGCCGCCCTCATCGAACAGGCTCAAGCCGCCATCGGTGCCGCCGGCGTGCGCACCTCTGAGATGGAATCAATGTACTCGAAATCGACTGCGCGGATCACTGAACTCGAGGAGGAGCTGGCGGAAACTCGCGCCGAACTCGATGCGAGAACACGTGATGCCAAGCTTGCTACTGAACGACTGGCAGAGGTCGAGAACGCTTATGCCAAGTCTCGCGAGGAGGCGGATCGTCTACGCACGGTCACGACTGGTCGGATGGGCGAGTTGCTCGACTCGCACAAGGAGATGCGGGCGGACGAGACTCGGTTGACGCGAGGTCATCAAGAACAGCTCAGAGCACTTGAAGAGGAGGGCAAATCCCTTCGGAAAATGCTGCGCGAGGCTGGTCAGCGGGTGGACGCAGCGGAAGTAGGCGTGTCACAGCACCGACAAAACAAACGCGACCTCGAAACACAGCATCAATCGCTTCGGGCGGAGATGCGGTCCCATCGAAACAAGCTGCTCAATACGCAGACCGAGCTGGCAAAGTACAAGGAGCTGTACTCGGCCAAGGACGTTGAGCTTCGGGATCGAGATGGCACCATGACCGAGATTGAGACGCGGTGTATGATGCTGCGGAATCTTCTGGCCGATCATGGAATCGCTATTAACGACAACGACCTCAGCAACGGTGAAGCGTCCAATACTCGAGAGCTCGAAAGCAAGCTTCGTGAGCGGACGCGGGCGCATGAGAATTCGCAACGTGAGGTCGACGAGCTGACACGACGATGTCACGAGGCGGAGGATAATGTTGAATCCCTCGGCCGGCTGGTGGATAGGATCAAGGATGCTCGAAGTCCGAACTCCATGCGGTCACCAACACCGCCGCCAGAGGGAGACAGACGAGCGGTCGATGCGGAGCGGAAGATTGCCGAGCTGGAAGTGCAGCATCGGGAGAAGATGGCTGCTCTCGAGGGAGACTACCAGACGGCTGTGCGATATGTCAAGGGCACGGAGAAGATGCTCAAGCGGATGAAGGTGGGTTCTGCATCAAATACACGAATGGCCGAGTTGACTTTAGCAGGATGAGCTAAACAAGCAAAGAGATGCCAATAAAAGCCTTCAATCCGAGGTCGACTCCTTCCATGGTCGCTCATCCACCGAGCCAGGAGCACGTACTCGCGATGCCTCGGGTAGGAATACCCCATCATACTCCGATGCCGAGTCCTCGCGTCGTTTCGACAAGCTACAATCTCAGCACAACGCCATCCAAACAGAGCTCGCTGCTTCACGCGATGTCCTGTCTGCCCGAGAGCGCGAAGTCGAAGTGCTACGAATGCGTGTGGAGGAGGCCGAGCGGGAGGTCGAAACTCTGCGGGAAGACCTAGCGCAAGCCCAGCAGAGAATAACGACACTGTTGGAGATGAATCAACCGGGCTTCCACCTGGAGAGCGAGGATGAGGATGATGCGCATCGACGGAGACGGGATTCCACGGGGTCTAGCGAGGAGGCTTCGATGGCTTTTGACAAAGTGGGTGACCAGGCTTCTCTAGCATCTTTTGCTGACCACGTCCCTATCATAGTTGACGAGCGAGCTGAAGCAATGGGAACGCTCGCGCTCGCCTCAAGAGGTCAACGGGCATTCCAATAATCATGAACAGGGTGCCGAGCTGGGCCATCTCGGGGGCATGCGGAAGGTGATCGGGCATCAAGGACATCAACGGCATTCTTCAGAGAACAGCGGGGATTGGGTGCAATAACGAAAAGGGAGGAGAGATTGTGTACGAAGGGGGAACGTCCTGACGACGACGAGCTTTTGATCAACGGCATTCGGGTTGACATGTCTTTACGTCTTGGTAGTAAATTAGCATTCGGTTGGAGATGCTATCTATATTCTGCTGTCCGGATGGGCACCGGCTAGGTTTGGGAAGGAACGGCTCGTTTCGCCACATCCGAAGACGTCATGGACGGCGGGAGACCCTGAAAGGTGGGTTGAACATAATCCTTTCCTCATCGCCCTCGAGACTACTCTCGACTCATCATGAGCACCATATTTCGACCCACAACGGCTCGACTCTTGACTGCTACCCCCACTCGGTCTTCCGCACTGGTGAGCCCTATTCTTGCTCACCTGACATGCAGCTGACCTTCTCAGTACCAATCCCAAATCCTCCACCGTACCCCTCGACAACAGTCCCTCCAATCCCTCCGCTTCGCCACGAATGCGACCGAACCTCTCCCACCCTCCAGTCCCCCTCCCCCATCAGGTGGAGCCAGTGGAGGTGGTGGAGGTGGAGGGGGCGGGAATAATCAGATGTACATCGTCCTCGGTGCGGTCGTAGCTCTCGGCGCTGGAGGGTATTACTTTTTGAAACCGGTTCGAGACGTTGCGTCTACTACCCATCAGGTCATCAACTCTGTCAAGGGGCAGGCTTCGGGTCTTGTTTGTCTTTCTGCTTGTCGTCAATCGAGTATAGCTGAAGGGTGGGGTCCTCTTTAGGGGGGTGGCGCGGCTTCGCTCTCGGGAATCGCCCAAGCGATGCTCCCTCCCGGAGCCATGGCACTATACACCAGCCTCGCGAACCAAGAAGGCGGGATCAACGGTTTTCTCACCTCCCTCAAGGACAAGGATCTCCAAGGTGTGATGGAGGAAGTCAAGAAGGTCGGAGGGGACGAGGTGAAGCGCGTCGTCGACAAGGTTGAGAAGCGGGTCAAGGACGCGAATGGGAAGGTCCAGAACGTGGATTGGCAGGCTTTAGCCAAGGAACTCAAGGAGGAACTGCCGAAGGATAAACAACACTATGTTGAGGTGAGTGGATTCAAAGGCTTCGATTGTATCGGTGAAGGTAGTGCTGATGGAGGTGGATAGATGTTGATTGGGAAGTTACCTAGCAAGGAGGATGTTGACCGAATGATCACGAAGGCCAAGGACATGGGGGAGGATCAATTGAAGCAGGTCGAGCAGGCCGCATCGAAGATCATGGCGGAGGTCAATAAGGCGAAGAAGGAGGGTAAGGGGCAGGCGGACGCTTTCCTCGCAGGTCTCAAGGAGGGTTAGTCACCCTTCAACAGTCCGTACTATGTAGTATTGATGGCAGGGAATAGCCGCGCCTCAGGACGTGGATAGCCTGGTCAAGCAATTGAAAGAGGCGGCGAAGAAGGCGGGATTACCAGCGGATCAGGCGGAGGCATGGTTGAAATCCAAAGCTCAGGACGGGAAGATTGATGCCGAGGCTCTGGTTCGTCTCCCCTCCCTCTCTCCAGATTTTGGAAGCTGACGAACGAGTGACAGGGCAAGCAAATTGAAGATAAGTTGAGAACGGCCGCACACTTCATCCCGGGGAACCCCAAGGATCTGGTCGAGCAGGTCAAACAGATCAGTCCGTCGGTCGCGCAGTTGTTGTTGCAGGCTATGGAACAGGCTGGGATCACGGATAGTCAGGGGAACAGAAAGTGATGTTACGGATGGATTTCTAGGGTCCATTTGTGGCAGTGGGGACAAGGCACCTTCAGCTATGTACAATGATGCAGGGCATTTCTCTTGATACGAGCTATCAGAAACGCTTGTCATAAGCTCAAGGTTCGATCCGACAAGAGCTCCTTGGGCACTGCCAATCGGCTTAGTTTCACAAGGAGCGATGTGTAGAATGTAGAGGTGAAGTCATCAATCGTAGAAGTGTCCTATACCCATGCAAGGCAACAATGTCCATTCCTCGCAAAGCATCGTCTAAAAGGAGAAGATCCCAGATCCGCTCCTTCGCCCACCACCAAACGGATTCGTCACAACCGCACTGACAAACAGTCCTACCGTGAGACCGATAGCCACGGATATGAGCTGTTGAGCAACGCTGAATCCGGTACTGTACGCTTGGGTCGTGGTGCCGGAACTTCCCGATGTCAGAGATTGCGCTGCGAAACTGCGCCAGGGTCAGCGTGGTTCTTCTGTTGCGAGACAACGCACTTGAAGATACCGCCATTTGATAGGCCGGAAGGGAGCTGGAAGAGGATGCCAGTGACAGTGACAGGGAAGCTGGAACCCTGAACAGACAGTCAGCGCCAGCAACTGGACCGGTAACGGGGTGCCCACATTGGAGAACCGTCCATAGATATTCCCGAGGGTTCCCACGACGAAGCTTCCGATGGCACTGGTAATGTCTGATCGTCCCGGGAAGGCGAGGGCGGAGAAGTGATTACTCGTCCATCCCGCGCAGGCGATGACGACCATGATGGGCTGTAAACGAGATCAGGCAAGATCTCACATCTTCCCTCTTCGTATCACTCACCAGCTCCTTTGCCATGAGCGGCTGCTGATTGCGCAGGGATAGGAAGAACGAGTACGCCGGCGCACAGAGGAACCCTAAATATGGATCAGCGCATGATGGACGATAGGAACATTGCAACATACACCAGTATCCTGACGGAGTCTGTTGGTACCAAGGTGCCCCTGAATGCGTCTGGCTGCAAGTGTAATCATCCGGCCCAAAGACCTGATGGATAGTAAGCACATCTTCACCTCGATGAGAATAGACATACTTCGTTCCCTGTGATCTTTTGATACAGCTCCGCGCCAATGGAGATGCCGAAGCCAAGGAAGAGGGAGTAGATGACACCTAGGCATCTCGATCAGCTTGGTGCTCGATAACGGACACAAGACTTGCTGTAGCCTATTCGCACAGCACCGGAGGTGATATTACGCGATGCTAGCTCAAGTGCACCGCAAAGAACAATGTAACCCTATGAAAGGTCAGGCGATGGAGCTTTGACATCAGCAGGCAGGACCTACCGGTAGGATGAGCACGACACCCCCGGATACGAGTGCGGTGAAGCAGAAGACGTGGGTAGATGCAAGGGCAGCAGCAATAAAGGAGACTAGGGTGGCAATAGCGATCTCGAATCTGGATTGAGATGTCAGCGCTTTGGTCAAGATCATGCAAACGACCTACACGTTATTGAACATGTCGTTACGGGCCGAGAGCATCTGGACGCCGACCAGCAGCATCCCAAGCGGGACGGCCATCAATGCGTCGATGAAGGATCTGATGTCATCAGCTAGAAGCAGATGGTAGAGCGTATCTCTGACCCATTGAAGCCGATAACGGTGATAAACGCGGAACATGCCGCTCCAATGAGTAAGGTCTGCCACCATGAATAGTACACCGGTGTGGTCATGAGCAGGTCCAAGTCCTTGCTCGCCTGATCGACCGATATTTTGTCGTGCACTACATTCCAGTAGACGTGATGTGTCGCAAGCAGCTTGCCGAGATCGAGACCCGTGGCTTGTTTCAAGAATTTCGTCTCGGATGTATGCGTCGCATCGTCACCGAAGGAGATGAGCATGATGCCAGGCAGATAGACGACCTGAGCATTGATCTCGAGCACCTTTGCTGTGGCTTGAATCTGGGTCTCGAGGCGGTGGGATGGGGAGCCGAACCTGCACAGATCAGCAGGAATTAAAGCCAATGTCTCGAATCAATTACATCATCAAAGCTCGAGCGAGCTTGAGGATGAATTGATGCCGCGCAAGAATGGCCGCGACGTGCTGTATGATCTGCGGGGCGTCAGTGTTGATCAAGAGGTAGACATCGTGGGGATCTCACAAAGATCTCCTGCTTCTTCCTCGCCTCCTTCTGCTTCTTTCTGTTCTTCTTCTCAGCCTCCCATTCTCTCCGCCGTCTCTCGTCTTCGGTCAGGGGTCGTGCAAAGTATTCGTTCGTAGCCATGTCGGGCGGTGTGATCAATTGCGTCTTTCCGCCCGACAAGATCCATTTCTCCGTCTGCTTCAGAGCTTGACCACCTTCCTTCAGGGCTCGACCTGAAAGCCTGCCGAGCGATTCCAAGGTGTGGTGTTTTGGCCGTATATTCTCCGTCCGCATGCTCAGCATGTCATCGCTCGAGACTGTCTTCGTGAACGGCTGATCGCCCTTGGGTGATTCACCATCGCGCGAGACCGCGGTGGAAGAACGCACAGAGGCTGGACGTGAGCCAGATCGGTAGTCGGGACGCCATGGCTGAGTCGAGGGAGCGGAAGCAGTGGCGTCAGGTAAGGAGTACCGGCTTAGCTGATAGCCTGGACGCTTGGCAGCAGGAGCGAGAGCTGCACCAGCAGGAGTCGCTGCGCCTGAGAGGCTGCTTGTATTCTGAACCAAAGCACCGAACACCCCTGCACCGCTCCGAGCGGCCTTGGGTCGATCTTTGTCATGGATCTGTTCCTTCGCCTTGTGGATCAGGTCCAAGAAACCTGGGCTGGGCGGTGGGTGCCCGACAAGGCTCGAAGCGCTCTTCCAGTTGAAACTAGTGCCAAATCCACGATGAATACCGGCTTTTAGGTGCGACTCATTTGGCGCCATGACCTCGACGGGCGAGTTGAGGTTGTAGGGATCATGCGGCTCGTCATCGGCCGAAACGTGGCGATGGCTGTCATTCGCAACATGCCGTCGTTTATCCTCGTCGTCCGAAGAACCGTTTTCCGAAGAAGCCCTCGATGTCGCACCGGACGTCGTTCCGGATGGGAGATTCTGTTGACCGTACAGTGCAAGGAGAGAAGACAAGACAGACGCGCCACCTGGGATCGGCAACATTCCCGCATGACCCATGGGTGAGTGCCCTTCTCGTTCGGTGCGCCGGCGTGGCTCAGGATATCGCGAAGCAAATGCGACGAAGTCGCCTTCGGCTTTTTCTGGATCCTGCGAAGTGGTTCGATGGGCAAATGCTCTGTTGACAGCCCCGGCACCTCTGACTCTCCGCCTCAGCACACCCCATTTGCCGGAATGCGCGCGGACGATGTTCTTCGCTTCCCCCAACTCGTCCTTTGCCTCCGTCTGTTGGATGTTGGGTAATCCATCCGTCTCGCCAAAAGGGATGTACCCCGTGACGTGCTCATCCATGCCGTTGTCGAGAATGTTTTGGAAGTCTGTATGCTCTGGAACGGGTCGTACTGACGTCTCCAGGTCGGGGGCGGGCGGGTCGACATCCAAGCGGTAATCGTAATCTTCGTCTGTCCCAGCCCGGGCATCGTCATCGCCGCTGCTCTCTCCGCCGATCATACTAGGCGGTCGCCGTCGATTAGGATTCTTGCGGTGCGATTCGAGCGCAGCTTTGACCTCGTCGATGTTGGATTCGTCGAGCGTGCCGGAGGGGGAGCCAGGCACGGGAGGTATAGGATGCATGGAGACGATGTGTGAATCGGAAGTCCACTGAACACGACGAGGCGTCTTCGTGCCAGTATGGCCATGACCAGCAGATGGGACCAAGAGGGTTCCGCCTGGTGTGGTAGTTGCAGGAGGAGCACCGTCGCGAGGCAAGGGGTCGGCGGGCGAAGGGGCTTCTCGTGGAGGCGAGATTGTCACCTGTGGGCTTCGAGCAGGACTGATGCTAGCACTGGGAGGAGGAGCCGGTGACGCACGGCCGAACGGGTCAACAGGAATGGCCATGGCGAGATGATATGGTGATTGGATACTGGACGGGGATGATTGTTGGAGTAGACCAAGGTGGGATATTCCTGGCCGTCCAGGGTTTTCTATGAGGAGTCACCGGTTCTCTTGTACATCTTAGATTCGCAAATCAGCATGTAGGAACGAGCCAAGCAGCGCGAACCTACACGGAATTGGGCGCCCTTGCTGTGAAGCAGGTCAACTAGGCATTCCGATCTGTAGAGTTGTCTATCGACTTGAAAGTTTGTGAAAGTCTCGGGAGTTGGATGTGACAAGAACGCCAATTCCGGGGGTGATCAAGACGATATCGGTACTTGAAGGGGTTCAGGGAAGGTGAACTGGGGTTGGCAACAGATTTGGGAGCAAAATAAAAGACCGAGACTATCGTAAAGCAGACCGGTCTCTCAGTAGTCTCGGAATCGAACGATATTAAAGAAAACCCTACGCTAGTCAACTTGGCGCAGTCAAGGATGCACCATTGCCACTATTTTGCCGGGAATTACGTACTTCCGATTCTTGGGGTCTGAACCCGGGTTGAAGAATACCTTGGCGCGCCTAAATCAGGGGAATTCTTCGAAGGTTTCTGTGCCTTACGCTTGTTGTCATGTCGCAGGATCTTTTCCCCTGACAGCTCAAGCTTAAGATTCGCAGGGAAGGGGCTGCAAATCCGATGGACGGCGTCGTCGAGCGACACATGGAGTACTAGCATCCCCTTGGGACTGTCAAATCTGTCAAAACAGCCGCCCACGTCTCTCGCCTCCTCGGTTCCTCTTCAATATCCACGATCCGGACGATCGACATTTGGACTGACCCGTCGTAGACTTGCTTCAAGATGCGGTGGTTACCAAAGTTTCACGAAAGGATCCCGGGAGAAGGCTGTGTCGGTATGGATACCAGACGCTATGCAGGATTCGATGTCCTCGCGTTAAGCAGGCTGCCAGGATCGTTCTGTCCGATGTGTCAGCTCAACTGGTTCTCCGCCCAGCGCTCCATGGGCAGGGAAAGAGGCGGAGGTCGAGTTTTAGAAGGACGCCGGCATGCCTGCTAGGAAGATTGAGAGGATGGCAACGAAGGTGTCGCTTATGTCGTTCCTTCCGGTTTGCCTGGTTCACTCCCGACTCGCCTCGATGCCCTTTCTGGAACATCGGGGATAGTGGACGTAAGTAGAGACTACATGATTCCCATAACTCAGCTTGATTAGAACGGGTCCTCCTGCACCTCTTTCGGCAACACTCCGGATCTAGCGGCTTACCCCTTGCTGTGCCACAAAGCTTACGGCCTCTGCGTTCTTTTTCTCCTCAGGAGCACCATTACCGTCCTCGACGGTATAGGTCACTTCAGCTCAGGAGCTCACGCTAGCGGGAAGGAACTTCCAGGTCCTGTTGAGATTCGAGGACCTGTAGTGAAGATGCAAGACGTTCATATACAAGTATGATAGGGAAGCTGCCAACTAGGCCTTCTAGTCAGCTGGATAGGCCAGTGAGGACAGACGCCTTCAAAAGGTCCTACGTTCCCACGTGCCAAAATCAAGGTACCATCCGATCGGAACCCGATTTCCCCGGCCCCGGAGAAACCGGAGTACGACAGCTTTCGACGAATGACAAACCCGCTCTCATCCCTTCCTGCCCGCATTGCCTGACGAAGATCGATGAGTACAGCTCGTCTCCTACGACCCATTTCCGCATTCACCGCCCGCTCCAAACTCAGTACGACAAGCCAACTTTCCGCCATGACTCTTCCAGCCTCGCAATCTCCCCCCTCGATGGACGGCTTGAATACCTCTGCCCACCTTCACCTGTACACCGCCACCACACCTAACGGCTACAAAGCTTCTATCCTGCTCGCAGAGCTGATCCTTGCCTAGCCTCATCTCGCCCACTCCGACCTCTCCTGCGATTACACCTATGTCGAAATCACCGACCCCAACCGTATGCAGAAATCACCGGAATTCCTAGCCATCAATCCAAATGGCAGGATTCCCGCTTTGATCGATGATAGCGTCCAGGGAAAAGACAGGAAGGGGAATAACGTGTTTGAGAGCGCGGCGGTGATGATGTGGTCGCTCGAGAGGTATGATAAGGAGAATAGGTTTTGGTTCGAGGATCAGGTCGAGAGGAGTAAGACGTTTAGCGGGATGTTCTTCGTCCATGGCGGTACGTCCGGATTCCCACTTGTTTTTGGCTTGAATTGAGGTATGAGTTGGATAGGGATCGGACCAATGCAAGGCCAGAGGAACCACTTCAAGTGAATTTTCCTCAGCTCTTCAATTCGCCAGCTGACATTGCTTCGGCATCCAGAAACAAGGCGCCCGAGAAGCTCCCATATGCCATAAAGCGGTACAGCGACAAAGTCGACCGGCTCTACTCGGTTCTCGAGGACGGTCTGAGCGCGGGCAAAGGCAAGTGGTTGGTGGGCGACAAGTACAGCGCCGTCGACATCAATGGTACGTTCTGCTCTTCGCTCGAGGATATCACTGACGATGTGCAGCTTTCGGCTGGCTGCGGTCACCTGGAGTAGAGAATATGAGAAAGTATCCAAAACTTCAGGCTTGGAATGATCGGAGAAAGGCGAGGCCGGGCGTGGCTAGTGGTCTGGCCATACCGAAGAAGAAGTCGTAGCCTGGGAAACCAGGACATCGGGACGCTTGGCAGATTGCGGAATGGTGCGGTAGAAATGCGAGACTCCGATGCTGTCCATCCAATCATACAGGAACGTATGTAGACCGTTCAATGTATCTGGGTGTCAACTTGCCGCACCCCGCCGAAATGGGCATGACGAGCAGGCACCCCTTCGATCTTCCTATGCGTACCGAATGTGAGGCTCCGCAAACGAGCGACTAGATCTGCCCAAAAGATACGGCTCATATAGATTGGAACGGGAAGGTTACTTGCTGCCTGGTGACAGGTATCTCTATGCGCCTAAACCATCGATGATTTATCGGAAAAGGCTTGTGTGCCTTACCTTCGACGTGTCGGGAATCTGCTATCATGAGCCAAGCTGCCAGTCATCCTCCTTGTAACGACTCATTACGCTTCTCGACTTGGACAGGTCAAGCACCGATCGACAATGTGGTTAAGCGATACTCAGAGTAAGTTCAACGCCTTCGGACTTATGAGAACTGTGCAAATACCTTACAACACCTTGACTTCTTCGTTCCTGTTCTCCTTCGTTCATCCAGGACAGAGGAGCATTGACTGATCTCTCGCAGAGATCGGCATCGCCCTAGTGGCTTTCGGCATCTTCTTCCAATTCCTAGGTGCGTCTCTTCCGCTTTGTCCTCTTCTTCACTTCGTACCCGCTGACGTGGAATTCCGTAGGAATCATCCTCCTCTTTGACGGACCTCTCCTAGCCCTGGGAAACGTCAGTCCGCTCTCTCGTTGTCCGCTTCCAGCCATCGTGGTCTTGGACATCTTATACCCGGCGTGGTAACCCTGCTGTCAACATGGATGGAACGACTGTCGTTGCCGAGAAGCTGTCAGAGTTCGAAGCGCTAACCGCAAAGACCGCAGATCCTCTTCGTCTCCGGACTCCCACTCATCATCGGTCCGACCAAGACCTTCTACTTCTTCTCGCGACGAGAGAAATGGCGAGGGAGTCTGTGCTTCTTCGGGGGAATGTGAGCTCTTCTCACATCATTGATCGTTTGCATGTGAAGCGGGTGGAAGCCTACCGCCGGGCTACGACCCTGTGATGGATCGGCGACGCTGACAATGGATGACAGATTGATGGTCTTCCTGAAATGGCCGATCACAGGGATACTCATCGAGTTTGTCGGATTCGTAGGGCTATTCGGGTCAGTACCTCGCTAACCCTCGACCATCCGTTAGGATTAGGAAGCGGGTGCAGGGGCTGACAACAATCACAGATCGTTCTTCCCCGTTATCCTCCAAGCTCTACGACAGACTCCGGTCATCGGAACATTCCTCTCATTACCATATATTCGGGGTGTCAGTCGCTCTACTGTAGAAAACCGCGGAGGATGAGCTGATCCATATTGTGGGGTAGGCCGCAGATCGGCTGGCAGGCGTACGGCAAAGCGCGGTGTGAGCGAGCTACTGGATCGGATGGCAGGGGTCAAAATTAGCCGGACTATGGTGTACCAGTTTCGCATGTGTAGAAATATACGGGATAGGGTGAACTTGCATACAACCGGGAAACAACATGGGCGAATGGCCTAAAAGTATCTACCCATATATGATAACGAAGGGATTGGGCACGCTCCGGGACTAGGACATGAGGGCGATCACTTCCTAGTTCCCAGACATTGATTGCGGGGAAGATGGGGATGGTGTGAATTCAAAGGACGGCAAAACGCCAATCGTATGAGCCCTCGTAACCTCCGCCCAACCCCCACCACTACCGCCTATCCCCATTCGTGAACCCACCCCAACCCTTCTCCCCCTCCTTCCTCCAGAGAGGCCTAAATGCATCATCCCCAAACCCACCCATATCCTTCGGACTAGCTCGCACCGGTAACACCGAGGCGTGATATGGCATCTCCCCTCGCCCTCCTCCTCCTCCTCCTTCTCCCCCTCCTGCTCCACCTCCTCCGACTCCAGTGGGTCGTACGGGTGGGATTGTGAACCCCGTTTCTCGGATGGGCTGTCTCGAGGGATTGGGGTCGGCAGCGTCGTTCCATGATGATGCTGGGGGAGGGGGAGGCATCGGACCGGTAGGGGACGTGATAGCGCTGGTCTGGGGCGGGGGGATGGGTCGGTGTGACGGTGTCGGGATAGTAGGTTGAAGAGTTTGAGCGAGCTCGGCCTTGAGAGTCCCGTCAGTATGGTAAAATTGCGGATGGTAGGGAAGCAAAGGCAGGGGGAGCGAAGGGACTGACGTGGAGGTCTTTCAGGTCGGATCCCTGTTGACCGACATGCATCCCGCCGGAGATGGTCGCGATCAGATCTTCCATCGATGCCATCTTGACTGAGTGTCACCGGTCGAGAGGGGAATGGATGGTGGGAAAATGTTGTCGTTGAAAGATACGGCACGGTGGCGATGGCAGATCTGCGCGACTGCTTTGCAGGAACCATTCGGCTATGCGGCTGTGGCAGGGTCCCTGACGAGTCCCAGTCGGCCTATCCTATCCCATCCCATCCCAGCAGAATGCTATGCAATGCACACTAGTCCCTGCTGATGTGCATGATATCGCGATATGGTGGTAGCTACCGCTTCAACGTCCTCTGCTTCTCCGCGCTCTCCACAATCTTCTTCTCCACAAACATCCCCTTCCTCTTCCTGACCCCATCTACATACCCCTTGGCCACATTCGCGCGGTCCGCCTTCTCGCCCAGATCTTCCAGCTCTTCCACTGTTGAAGGTACCCAGAATGGGTCAAGGTCGAGCGTCTCGAAGCCCGAGAAGATGAGTTGAGGTGACGCAGCGCCCGAAGTCCGCTTTCGGATCTCTGGGATATTATCAGCGAAAATGACATGGTGGTGAGAGAGTGGCGATATACCATCTGCGAACCCGAATGACTCGACGACGGGAAGCATCGCGCGTATGGTGAAGAATGACGTTCCCTCCTTCATCTCTTCGGAAACGATGTGACCGCGACGTCGAGCCACTACCCCGTACATCTTGCCGAGCACATCGGCTGGGCATATCAGCATCGAGCACATGAAGAGATCGTTCGAATGGCTCACTTGATGCTTGGATGTCACAGGTGTACATGGCCAGCTTGATCCGTGGGGACCAATCCAGCATGCCCGCTCGACAAGCATCACGAACCGAGGAAATCAGCGCGCCCACGACCGCCGACAGGCGTCCTCGGGCTGTCGCTATCAGCTGATCTCTGACCCTAGCGTAGCTGACTGACCCTGGTCGGACTCTTCCTCTTCCCGGTTGAACGCGATCTTCTCCACCACCCATGCCATCCCCACGACCGGCTCCGCGCACAATGGTCCCTGGAAAGTCGCCATCTGGAAAGCCGCCTCGACCGAGTTTTCGAAATCACGCAGTAAGCGCACTTCGGCACGAGCGTCTGACTCGTCCACCGAGATCCCGGCCAGTAGGTCTTCTGCGACCGCTGTGTCCGACGACGCGAGCGCTTCGTCTGCCGTCTTGCCTTGAGCACGGGCAGCGGCGATGAGCTTCTCTTTCCCTCTCAGACTACTTTGATCAGCGAAACAAAGGCGATCAATATCAATACTAACCGAAGACTAGGTGTACCAACAGGATCCAGGAGGAGGTTCGCTCCTATCGCCTTCGGTCCAAACCCCCATACCCTGTCCGCAGCTCCAGCCCACTCCCCTCCCGTCTCCCGCAGCAGTCGCTCAAGATCCGTCCAGAACTGCTCAGAAGTCAAGGTTCTCCCGTGGTCTTGCGTCCCTTCAACCGCATCGCGGGCTTCGCTCGCCTCATCCTCGTCAGCGCGCGATCCACGTTGACTGAGCATGTTGGCGATGGAAGCTGTATGGGATAGGAGGAAGTCAATGATCGGTGGTGGAAGGGGTATGGCGCGGATAGTGAAGTTGACGAGTCCGGATAGCACAGTCCCGTTTACGGTACCGCGAGGCGCGCCTTTCGTCTTCGGAGGCGCCATGTCTACACGACACCTGTAAGCACGGCTAGACAAGATCAAGTAAATGACCCGCCTGTTGCTCTGACAGCCGACTCTCGGAACGGGACGATAGCCTCAGACCGCTGAATCGCGCATTTAGCGAAGCGCTCACGCAAGTCTTTCAGACACCGCTAGTGCTGGATCAGCCCAAGTTTCCAGCGACTCCGTTGCACGGAAGGGTACTCACCTCGAGATGCAATTCTCCGGCGGTCAAGATGACATGCTCTCCTGTTTCCTGAACAAGGTATTCGGCACACGGGTCAGCCTGATTGAGGAGTTGCAGGCCGCGGACGAGTTTGGGCATGTCACCTGCAAAATTAGCTCATCAGCCACCATATCAACCGGGATAGTGATACTCACTAGGGTTTTCGGGCTCCAAGGCGACTCGAACAATCGGTGCAGACTGGTCTCATCAGCATAACGAATATACCAGCATGGATTAGGCTCACCTGCACCTGCATCGACACTCCCGAGAGATTGATGAGCTCCTCAGTCACCTCATCCGGCCCAGCACCTGCTGCCGAAGGCGCCCACAGAGTCGCACTTCTGGGCACAACCCCTTCGAGTCCTCCGATGGCACAGACATGTCCCGCTGGGACCTCGTCCACTGCGACCAAATCCCTTCCCATCATCATATACAAATCTCTTGCCCGCGCACGTACGACATGTTTCGCGTTGCGAGGATGTGAGACGCCGAGCTCGGGATCATACTTCGGTAAAGTGGCTATCAAGGCTGTGTCCCGCTTGAGTACGCCTGAGAAGATACGCGAGAAGCCAAGAAGGACTTCGGAAAACTCTCCCGCGACGTTGCCGTTGACATCCGTCGGCGCCTCTAGGTTGACGGATTCGAGATTGCTTGTGAGACCCTCAATGCCGTCCATCGGTACGCCGTTCTGCTTTTCAGCGCTTTCAGCAGCTCTTCGCTCCCTCTCTTCCCGGCCACGTTGACGTATCTCCTCAGCGGTGGGCTCTTTCCGCCGGAATTCAGGCAAGTCGCCTCGTGATACGGCGAACATCTTGCTAATATATGCCACGACTGGAGTAGACTCCTTCTGATCGCAGCTGCATAACCCACGCTCCAGGTCGTTGGTAGCTTCGAGGTCGATCGAGGAAGCTGCAGCGCGTTCCAGGTGCAGCATGAAGGGCAGTCGCATCGCCTGAGCCACCGGAGGAGACGGGATGACGTCGACGACGGCTTGGAAAGTCGCCGTGGACAGCGGGAGCCACTGTTGCATAATGAGAGTGAGGAGGTTTCGAGTATCTTTGCTCTTCAGGTCTCGAGGTGGTATCCGGATATTGAGGGCGTTCACGATTTTGGTCACCGCATCCGGGTTACTGCTCGTTAGCTTGACCACAAGGCCTCACTCACTAGTCACCGAGTACGGTACTATACACTCTCCAGACGTTCTCAAGCACAAATTGTACGAACATCGGCTTGAGCGCCCTTCCGGCCAATTTGTTCCGCCCGACCACCCTCTTTGTCTTCGGATCCAGGTACCAATCGCCCCACAGGACTCTTCTCAGATTCGCCTCCTTGATCCCCAGCTTATCCGCATAGAGCCTCGCGAATTTGCCGAGCCGGAATGCCCATCCGTCGATCGCGCTGGCGAAGAGAACGTTCCCCCTTTCCGGTGCGAAGTAGATATCCTCATCCTCCTTCTCCTCAAAATCCCCTCCGTCCGCTTCTTCCCCGTTCTCGGCCGCATCGGCATCCTCTTCCTCATCCCGCCGCCGATTCAGTCGTTTCTCTCGCTCCTCCCTCCACCTCAGATCATCCTCCATCCTCTCCGACGCATAGAAACTCCCCATCACCGCGTTGACCTGCTCGATCAACCTGCTGAGATGATGATACGCCTCGGACGGACTAAGCTTCAGCTCGGTGATCAGTCGATCCATCTTGTTGATCACGAGAAGCGGTCGAAGTCGGTCGATCCATGCTTGTCGGAGGACCGCGATCGTCTGGGTACACACCCCTTCCCAAACGTCAACCAACACCAACGCACCGTCGCATAGCCGGGAGGCGCTCGAGACTTCGGATGCAAAATCGACATGGCCAGGCGTATCGATGAGATTGCAGACATGTCTTGTGGTCGACGCTGCACAATCAGCTTGTTCTACAACTTCCCAACGCACATTCTCCGGTGGCACCTAAGCGATTCATATCGAATCTCAGCGACACCTAAAGGAATCAGCTTGGTCATTCCGAGACAAAAAGGAGAGCTACCGCACTGCTCTCCATGGTGATCCCTCGCTCCTGCTCATCCTCTCTCGAGTCAAGAAATCTGAGCTTCCCAGCCATGCGCGAGGAGATGATGTTGTTGGATGAGAGGAGGGAGTCCGCAAAGGACGTCTTACCATGATCCACATGCGCTATGATTGTTACGTTCTGATGGGTTTGTTAGATCAGCAACGTGGAAATCACTCATACAGGGAGGACCTCACACGGGTGTTGGCGAGAGGCACTGCGAAAGTGTTGGACATCTTGATGAGTCTGCGTTGCCACGAAGACGTTCAGAGACACCCGACGAGTCCTGGGATGCTGAGTCGATCGATTGTGAGCCCCTCCTGATAGCGAGCACTGTTACAGTCGGTGGGATAAGGCGCAGCGCCGCTGAAATATCCTCTCGGCAGATTGCAAGGAATTGCTTCATGACAGTGGTCATGAACGACCAAAATCTACTGATCATCTTCCGTCGGAAGCAATCGCTCGGAAGCAAAACAAAAGGATCTGCCAAGCGACACTTCTCGCTCCGTGAGGCCATTGGAAAGCTCAAGCTTCAATCGTCATGTCCGGTAAGTGACGAAAAGCACGATCCATCGAGACTGATTCCGTTCGCAGGCCCTTCCAATTCCACAGCTCCAGGTCCCAGTCAACCCCCATCCTCCCACCGACCTGCTCAAACCTCCAAACTAGCCAGGAACAAACGTCTTCCAGTCACCATGATCACACCCTCCGGCACCGTCGAACCGAGCAAGAAAAAGGGCAAAGGAGCGCAGGTTTCACGGAAGAAGAAGGTCAGGGCGGAGAAGGGGAGGGAGAGGGCTGTTGAGGTTGAGGGACGGTTGGAGGCGAAAGTCAGGGAGAGGGAGGATAGGAAAGTGAGTCGGCAACGGGCTGGTACAGTTAGCTCTCAGCGAGCTCATCGAGCGGTACCCGACGCTGACGGCGGTAATGTAGGTCAAACGGCTCAGAGCGAAGAAGGCTTGGGAATAATATACGGACTAAGGACTTGCGATGTTTCTACACGATGAGGCAACAGACCGCTTGATCCCTAAGCCGATCTCGCTGCTCGGCCAGGATGCACCTTTTGCGATGCTTACAAAGATCAGGCAGTGTGGGACGCGTAGCTGAGGATATTTGCCTTTAATTGTATGTGGAGGAAATGTCTGCATCGTATCCATCTCATCCTACAAACCCCTAAGTCCGCCCAGCACCTGGCACGAACCGCGCCTTCCTCTCTCTCGGGACGAAAGAGGTGACATTAGTGACGGTGACCGGAAGAGCGTCCATGCCGAGCGACTTGAGCAGATCCTTAGTCTCCGTGTCGACCTCGAGAGGAATCTCGGGGTTGGCAGCAAGTGCGGAGACATCAGGGACATATCTGGAAACGGAGTCAGCAGCGGTCATTACACGATGCTTCTCGGTCCCAGTCTAGAGACGCGTGCTTGGTGACTCACTGATCTTTCCTTTCCCTCTCCTCCTCCTGCAGACGGAACGAGATACCGCGAACGGGACCCTTGGAAATGCGCTTCATCAGGTGAGTGGTGACTGCAAACATTCACGAGTCAGCTTCGTAATGCACTTATGCCCCACGACAGAAGCTAAAGACAGCCTCGGCCGGCTATCGGAGCAGTCGACATGGGGTTCAGGCCGGGTACTCACATCCGGAAATCTTGTTCCTCAGCCTCTTGGAGGGAACGGATGCGACCTCATCGAGAAGGCGTTTGTTGGTACTGAATAAATGGGGTGTCAGCACCCATGACAGGAGGGCGATGCATCAGGCGAAGCATGTAGAATGAAGGGATCCGTAACTATGCCACCGGTGAAGAGCAGCACTGGGTTTAGTCCCAATTGTTCTGCTATCCCTCCTCCGTTGCAGACACCCAATTTCTCGCTCATCTCCCTGTCAGTGTCCCGCAATGATATACACTCCGATGGTTCCTCGGCAGTATCCCATTGTCTCGACCTCCCCAAAGCTCCACGCGCGAACCAGAAGGGGCAGCGAGACTCACTGGAAATCAAGGGTAAGACGGGGATAGTACTTCTCGATGAGTACGCGGGAAGCTCGCTTGACGGTTTTCGTCCGGACGCGACCCTATTAGAGGGGAAGAGGCCGGTCAGAGGGAAAAGCATGGATGAAAAGTCGAGATGACCAGAAGGATTCGGTTGGAATGGGGAGGAGGGTTAATGACGTGGTGGTTGAGCGAGTCGGAAAGAGCGGAACAATCGAGTTGAGTTGATGGCGAGAATAAAATCTTCGTCAGCGCAGCTCCCTCATTCCTCCATGCGGATCCACGCACCATGATGGTTGACTTGCTGCGAGGCTAGGAAGGGCGAAGATGACAGCCTTGGGGCAGGACGGAGGGGATCCCGCGGGTTTGCCAGGTGTGGCTACCAACCTGTCCAATCAATTGGCTATCTCCGATGTCAACGATTTCGGTAGATCCCGATCACTCGGAACCTGGCACGTGTCGTCTGCCGAGCGGATGAACGATTTGACCGTCACTCAGATGTATTACATGTCCTTTATCAAACACGAAACGCGTCTTGTGAGGCTTCACTCTAGCAGTAAGATATCCGGACGCTTCAGTCCAATCCTATATCTGGTCCACGGTACCGGTCGTCATTATGTCATCTGCAGCGACCCGGCGGATACAGAAGGTCCGTTCCCTCGTACGACTTGCTGTGCATCTCCGGCTAGATGACCGGCGGCATGCTTTATTCGCTAGTATAGTCTTGACAGACAACATTGGCTGATCCCTCATTGTAGGAGCTGGCCGAGCTCATGGCTCAGCCCCTAGAGGGTGTAACGATCGTGCCGGACGAGAACAATATCCAATCATGGGAGGTGATCATCCGAGGACCTGTGAGCTCTTGTCGCTCCGTCTTCCCTCTTGTTCACTGCGGGAAGGAGAATGGCTAAGCTGAGTGTTAATAACACAGTCTCAAACAGCATATGCGAACGGCAAGTTCCGGCTTGCTATCGAGTTCAGCCATGAGTTCCCGTTCAAAGCCCCCACCGTGAGTTCAAGTGTTGCCTGGCATTCGCATCCTAGAACTCACGGGAGCTACGCTAGATGAAGTTCAAGACGAAGATATATCACCCCAATATTGACAGCGAGGGCAAGTGAGTGCAAGTCCAGCAGCAGAGACTGGCTGCAGCCGCCTTCCCTTAGAGCACCGCTGACGATGTTTCAGCCTGTGTATGGGTATCTTGAAGGTGGACCAATGGAAGCCGTCGACGAAGATGAACAGTGGTAAGTGTCGCTTGACACCCAAGTCGTCCTACCGCTCATTGTTGTCATCCGTAGTTCTGCTTGCTATTTATGACCTCATCGAGAATCCCAATCCGGACGATCCGCTTGTCACCGCTGTCGTGAGTCTTCACTACTACCGTCAGCTTCACGCATCCTTCTTACCTATGCCTGAACCGATTTCCTGTCCGTATCGTTGTCATTGGGGGCGGGTTGGAGACCGAAGTCGGGATCTTAGAGGTCGTATAGCTGACAGATCCCTCGCAGGCGGACCAATACCGTACAGATCGGAAATCTTTCGACAGAAAGGCGGCCGAATTCACGAGACAAGTGAGCTTGATTATTGACATCGTTCCGGTGGAAGCTAAAGTGTGTGTCTAGTATGCCCAATAATGACTCCTTCGATGCCACTTTCCCGTCATGCCTTCATTCACAGTTCATTGGCATACTCACACGACATGCATGTTGGACATTCCCGCTTCTCATAACAGCATCGGTGTCACTGAAGGATTCGCGACTCTGCGGAACCTGTTTGCGTTGACATGCGGCCACCTTTAGCTAGGTGATGAAGACCTTCATGAAGGTATAATGCATGGTATAATATCGAAGGTCCGAAGAGAAGGGGGAGCCAGTAAGCTAGGCCTGCTAATTAGCTAGATAGGCGGTCACGCATTTCATCGGTGTAACATTGGCCTGAAACCAGGCACAAACACCTGATGTCATTCCCGCGTAACGATGCCGGCTATTCTGCATCCTTCACTGTTAAATTGATTTCTCTTATCGAAAGCAAAGCTCGCTCTTTTATCCTCCTCGAAGAACATAGATAAGTCAAATGGCCTCTGTCTCCAGCTCAGCGAAGGCCGCGGTCAAGGTCGCCCAGCATGAGGATGATTCCGAGGCGTATCAAGTGAGCCTTCCGTGCTGACATATCGCAGCCTTCGCTAACATGAATGGACTCCCAGATGCTGCGACAATATGCTGGCAACTCCGTACGATTCCTGTATCAACCACCACCACAATGCTCTTCCTGACGGCTGCCATGCAGAACAAGAACCAGGATGCCGAGACCATGTGAGCTCCTCACTTGACCTCCTGATGTCGCATCAGGCTGACCGTCATCAAGTCCAGGTATCCTGCATCCCGGCGCAACAGGTGAGCTAGCTTTTACCAAACGCTGGTTTCGGAGGGCTCACCGTGAGCTCCATAGGCGTTATCTACTGTACCGACCGGTCAGCTCTGGTTCAACCTCTTGGTATCTCGCTGATCCTCCTTCTGCCCAGTGCGCAAGCAAACGGTTTCTCAGCCAGCGACCCCGAATGGGCCAATCTCGGTCAGGGTGCTCCCGAAGTACGTCGCGTCCCATCTAAACTTTGAAATGCTCACATTGAATCGCTTCAGGTTGGAGACCTCCCTGGCGGCCCTCCTCGCCCAAAGTCCATCGACCTGACGCAGTGGGGCGACGACGTGAACGAGTACGGCCCGACTGTCGGAGTGAAGGAGCTGCGAGAAGCCGTCGCGGTGTGTATTCTTCTCATCCTTTCATCCGGAAATCGAAGGCTAATGAGAGGCAAGAAAATGTACAATGAGGAGTACAGGGAGGAACAGGCGAGTCAATATACGTATGAGAATGTCTGTATCGTACCTGGCGGGAGGGCGGGGATGGCGAGAATTGCCGCTGTCATTGTGAGGTTTCACCAAATGCTGACCGTGTAGACAAGCTGACGATGATCTACAGGGTGATGTGTACTGCGGTATGTTTCTTGGTTTGAGTGGAATGTCTGATCTGGCTGATCGCGCGTCCACCACACAGGGTACCAGATACCAGAGTGTGCGTAGCGTCAGGACATTGGACCTGAAGCTGGCTTATACAACCTTGTAGATACCACCTACTCCGAAGTGCTGTCTGTCTTCAAGCGCCTCATCCCGATACCGACCCCTTTGAAGGCGAAGGACAAGTACAGGTTGAATATCGACCAGGTCCGCCTCTCCTCCAAACGCCGTCTTCACTCCTTGTTAGCTGACTTCTTCCATCAGGTGAAGAAGGAGATCCTCGACCTGAGTTTGCACGTCATTCTCGCATCCAACCGTCAGCTCGTCTCCCTGTCGTATGGTGGCTTGGGAGATAAAAACTCTCAGCACGCAACCCTACCGGCCAATGTATCGCGGGAGATGACTTACGCGATCTCGTCGGTATCAGCAGAGATAAGACCACGATCGTCCTCGACGAATTCTACTCATGGTATATCGTCAATACGAAATCAGAATGGACTGACCAGATCGTGAAGGTACATGTATCCGGATGACCCGAAGGAATTGGGCATGAGTTTGAGCGGGGCTACCTATGTCGAGGACGTCAATGAGGTGTGTCTCCGCGATTTGATTGTGCCGAGCTGTACTGATGTAGAACGCAGGATCCGGTAGTCATCATCAATGGCCTGACCAAGGGTTTCAGGTGGGTTTTACAATCATCGACTGGGTCTGCGGCTAACCTCTGGCAGGCTACCTGGCTGGCGAATCTGCTGGGTATATTCATTGTGGCCGACATTGCGTTCACTGGTTGATGCGGTTTTCAGGTTGTTGCACCCAAGGCCGTGATCAGCGCAATCTCGCAGTCCGGAAGCTTCCTCGATGGCGGTGCATCGCATCCGTTCGTCTGCTGCCACCAGCATACTGCCTACTGACCGCGACCGTAGACTTCAGATGGCTGCGATCCCTCTCCTCGAACGCTCTCGAATCCAGCAAGACAAAGTACGCGTACAGTTCAACCTTGAGAGACCGAATTAATCTGTGGTACTCACCAGATCTCCCTCCAGAAGGCATTCCGGATCAAGCGCGACCATGTCCTCGCTCGTCTCGAGAAGATGGGGCTTCCCATCGCCGTCCCTCCTCAAGCGACATTTTACATCTGGCTGGATCTGTCGAAACTCGCGCCACCTATTAACGAGGGTCTGACATTCTTTGAGGAGTTACTCAAGGTGAGGCCTCGGTACTCGCTATCGATCAAGCTAACATTGGCGTTCACATAGGAGAAGACCATTTGCGTTCCTGGTCTATTCTTCGACATCAACCCTTCTCAACGCGTGGGTGCCCTCCACCCAATAAAGGTAAGAACTTCTGACGACGATCCAGCGCAATCTCTTCCACTCTCCCTGCCATCACTTCGTCCGCTTGAGTTTCGGCCCAAAGATGGAGACGCTCGACAAAGGGCTTGATGCGATCGAGCGAGTGCTGAAGAAGCACTCGCACTCGGCGCACCTCATGGGGAAGGAGTGGGTCTTAGCATGAAGAATACCGCTGATACGGTACTTAGTCATGCTGTGGGAAACCCGGCGACTCCAGGTACGAATCAGCACCTATGATGCGCAGGGGCCTCAAGGGGAGATTTTCTAGGGTAATCTCGCTAGGGCATACCAAAAGAGGACATACATGCGTTTGTAAATCGATGTAATATGCGAGATTATACGCGCTTCGGGTCACATATCGTGAGCTTTTTTCTCAGCTTGCGAACCCGCCTGCCTGAAGAGGAATTGCGACAGCAAGCCTTTGTGGGCTGTATCGAGGTCGATTGTCGTTCCGGCGCCGTTCGCTGATCATCCTAACGCTGGACGGGCTCTGCAGACCCTTCGCGCTTCACGCCTTCTGATCCGCCAAGCCTCATTTGTAAAGCGCTTCGATCTTCTCAGCCAACTTCAGGTCCTTTCCGGTGATCCCAGGCCGGATTTTCGCACCCTTTCCCTTATCCTGCCCAGACGACGAGGATGGTTCGGGAAGAGAGAGCATGGGAGTATGCGTATGCGTGGAGATCTCGATCACGTAGCCTTGCTTCGAAGTTTCCGAGGCATCATCAGGTGAGGAGGATTCGTAATCCGTTGCTGGGGCGATAAAGATTGTCGGATGATGCTACACCATCGGTATCAGCTGCGCACTGCGCAAACCATATCTGGCCAGAGCTCACATCCTCTACCTCGACTACGTCTCCTACTTTGGCTACGAACTCGAGCGTATCTCGCCATCCTCTCTTGCCCGCATCGAACCCATAGACCCGCTTCAGCCGTCGATCTTGTAGATCCCGCGAATTCCTCCTCTCCAGACTCATTAGAAGAGTCTCGACTCTTCATAGTGTCAAGGGCCCATCCTGCATCTTTCAGAGGGGCGAAAGCAGGTAGGAAGCTGTCTGATCGGAGGAGACGGTATGGGGACGGACGTTTTGTCCGGATTGGTGGGGATGCCGAGCCGGAGTCATGGCGTCGCATGAAGGATTGAGCAGCTCGTGAAAGTCTATCACCGATTAGGGAACGGATTCGGGAGCATAGGTATATGTTGCTTGACATGATGCACCAGGATCGGGACGATTGAGGCTACTGGTGACTACTGATTCCGTGGTGACTCCGGTCAGGAACGTGATTACTGCTTTCTACTCCTCGAGTTCATCACGATATCGTCAAGGCCAAAGCAGTATGTATAATCCATACATGATTAACAGATATCATTAATATCACCCAGGATTGCCGCTGGGCCTGTGATGCTGGGAGGCAGTCATGTTAACGAGTGGACACTTGGCGATCCGGCCAACTGTCTTCTAGCGACTTCAATGAGGATGCACATCCGGTAACTAACTCGCCATGACGAGCGATCGACCTGAGCTGGCAGCCATCACCGGTGTCAATGGCTTCATTGGCATCCATACGTCAATATTTTCCCTCGAGAAGGGGTATCGAGTCAGAGGTTCGGTTCGACCCGAGCAGCAAAGAGAAAATCTGGAGACCAATCTCACGCTGGGACCTTGGATCAAGCAGGGCAGATGTGAGGTTGTCGTCCTACCGAAACACGGAGATACGGAACGAGAAAGCTTGTCAAGGGCGCCCAGGCGGTGAGCAATATCTTGCTTAGTCTCGGCTGGAGTGATTGATTACTGGCGAGACGATCGTACATATTGCGCTACCAACCGGATTGTACCACATGTTTGCCAGAACGTATCGTTCCCGACTGATGAATCTCATAGCGATCTCTCCATTCGGGATGAAGCTCGACAAGAGAGTTCGGGCCGTATCAACAATTTGAAGGAATGCTGTGCGGCGCGGATCGTCCATTCAAGCCGTCTCGGTGATTTCATCTTTCTGTGAGTTTCCCTCCCGCTCTGGCGCGTAGAGGAGAGTTGACCGTCGTCGTCGTCGTCTTCGACCCAGCTGCGGTCCAGGACGGAGCGCCAGCCTCGTCCTCAGAACCGCAAACATGGTGGCAGGTATTGAAAGGCAAAACATTCAGTGAAGCCGATTGGAACGATCTCACCGAAAACGAATGTGGATCGGCGGATGCCTCGCAGTCTTTCACCTCATCTTATCCTTGAACCCATATTGATGTCGGTCGTTGTCTCAGATTGGCGACCAAATTCCTCTGGCACGCGATGCTCAAGAAGCAGACTGAACAGCTCGGCACGGCAGCCTACGCTCAGCTTGGCGCCGAATCCGCGCTGAGCTTCATCGTTCCCACTTGTCTGTCATTTCTCGCGCAAAAAGCTCGGGCGGACGATGCGGATGAACCGTCTAGTCCTTTTTCGGTCCCGCTCTCCAATGCTCGTCGCCACAATCCATACTCGAAGGGCAAGGCGGTCTATCCACTCAGGGCTTCGTGGGGCTTTTGTCGGGGAAGGACAAATCGGTCCCCCTCACCTGGCATCCCGCATGGGTCGTAAATGTACGTCTACCTGCCATTGACCGCTGGGACTGACTGTGACCGTTGACTTCAGGTCCGGGATGTCGCTTACGCCTTCGAGAAGGCTGTAGCCAAGAGTGCGTCACGCCGCTTCATCATCCGTGCTGGCAGTCAGTGATTTCGTATCAGCGGAGATAGCGACTGATCCGAATGGCAAGTCGCCGGTGGACACGAGTTTGCGTCTGAGCTCAGGCGTGTTCGTCCGGATCTGGATCCATACATACCGTCCATCACATCCCTCAACCCATCGCCCTTGGAAGCTGGACACTTCGAGGTCGATGGGTCGAGAAGCAGGGACCTTCAGGGATTGGAACGTGAGGCTCAAGCAGAAGCACTTGATGGGTCACTGGCTCACGGAGAGCAGACAAGACCGTCGTCGAGATATTCGGAGATCGGGCTGCTTATCTTGAGCGTATAGGTTGCTTGGACGCTGTGAGAATGGCAAGTGGAAGAACAAAATTATGAGTGATGATACGCAGCCGCACCTACAAGTCATGTCTAACGATGACTGCGGCCATTACCAATACTCCTAGTTCACGATCATCTCACAGGAGCTGGTGGAATGACATGAGAGAGTTAAGGACGGTATGAGATGATTTTCAGTGGCAGTAAGTCTCATGTTTTGGATCAGATTTCTTGGCCCGGCTGGATTTCACCCCGCAATTTCCCCGCATCAGATGAAACCTGCCTAAAGCGGAGGTATGACAGCTACCCGGGATCCTCTTTTGAATCCCACCAAACGCATCGTTGCCACTCCTAGCGTTCAAAACTCACACACTTATCATCTCCTCGCTGGACACAGACCATGATGCGTCTCATCACCCTCGCCCCATTCTTCTTCCTCACCATCCCTTCCATTTCCGCCTCCCTCGCCACCGACGCCTTCACATTCGCCAATGGACTCGTCTCGTCCGACCCTCAGGCGAAGAAGGGGGAGATGCATACGATGGACTCGTGGACTTGGATCGACTGTGGTGAGTACAAAAGCTCATCCGTCTTCCAAACAAGAGGCTGATTGAATGTAGGATTGGCAACAGATGTGGTGTTCGCCCATTTCTGATTTGAGGGATTGGAGCTGATAGGGATACAGCCAGCTGAAATCTATCAAAGTTTCCCCCGATCCTCCGGTACCTGGTAAGAATTTGACCGTGTTCGTCGAAGCGGATGTGCTCGCGACTATCGAGGTGAGCGTCGTCGTCTTCTGCTTTCCGGAACGTTTGTCTAGCGCAGGGCGCTCTCTACTCGGTCTGGTGCTGACGATGTCCGTTCGATCAGGACGGAGCGAGCGCCGATGTGGTGGTCAAGCTCGGCCTGATCAAACTCTTACAAAAGACCTTTGATGTATGCGAAGAAGCGTATGTTCTCCCAACCACTCAGGCTTTTGTGGAATCGGGCTGATATGGGCTGGCGCAGAGAGAGCGCCAACGCGACTGTACGATGCCCGGTCCGACCCGGGACATACTCGGTTCAGCAAACCGTCGAGTTGCCCAAGGAGATCCCCAAGGGTGAGTATTATCTACCTTCTCGGCGGTCTGGGGACATCGCTGATCGTGGTGGTTAGCCAAGTTCGCGGTTCAGGTTCGAGGTTATACTGTCGATGATGCCGATATGGTCTGCTTGGACATCTTCATCGACTTTGTGAGTGGCTTTTCCTACGACGTAGCCTGCCGGTGGAGATCGTCATCAGATCCCCTTCGAGCCTCATGCGAAAGAGATTGCTAATCATCGGTTCACAGATGAAGAAGCCTGGTGGTGGCGGCGACAAGTGAGCGGCCAGAGCTCGCTTATCGGTTTAGCAGTAGAGGAGCTCGATGGCATAGAAGAGGGATCCTACATGGAGTCGAATTAATCTCTACCATTGTTTTTTTCTTCTTTTATTTAGGACCCCAGCATGCATGAATTCATGGATTTGGCCCTTTGGAGCGATGCGGACATGTCTTCCATCATGGTCATAAAGGTCGTCAAAGTCTACGTTACGGTCATGATGGTCGTCGCTATTTCTCAACCTACAGAAGGAAGAACCTTCAACCTACAGAAGGAAGAAAAGACGTAGGACTCAAATCGGAGGAAGCCGCGCCATCACCCTACCAGGCCCTCGTCGAGAAACGACTAGGGCGAGTGATGAAAAGAGAGGTGATGAGACCGATTGTTCGAAAGCGGTTCGGTCGAGCTAGCCCCTGTGCTAGGGGTAACAGTCGAGTGACGAGGGATAATCGCGCATGTACCAAATGATCAATGCGATGGCGCAGGGTGGCGAGGTGACTGAGGGTCGAGGATCGGATAGTCTTGACAAGCGCGTGGACGGGCCAGAATATTAAGTGGAAAGGCGGGTCGTTTGATCGTTACGGGTCGTGAGGGTCGTGAGGGTCGTGACCGGGCTCTGGGTGTGATGGCGACAGCCTCGATTCGACGATGATTGTACTTGGAATGTTGACACATGTGGTGAAGGATGGTACCAGGAGCTTAGGGAGAGGATCGGAAGATACGATGGGATTTCAGGTGAGGTTGGACGAGCAAGGCAGGCGGATGTTTCGACAGGCTCCGATGCCAAGACTGGAGTTCAAATTTGTTCGTTCGATCCGGTGGGAGGGTCCGCCGTGGCAGGATTCGCTTGTGCGAGCGCGTGAATCAGCTTGGTATTGTTGCTGAGCCTCGTCAGTATCATCCATAAGTTGGAGATTAAGGACGAACACCTGGAGCTTAGTAACTTCTGCGTTCGCCTTCTCCAGCTGTTGTACCAGATAATTATTCGCCGATACAATTTGCTGGATATGTACGACGGCTAGTACGGGTGTCAAGATGAGCAGAAGATGGATGGGAGGGCCTACATCGTTCAAGCAGACTCGATTTAGACGATCGTTGGTTGCTCGGTGGCAGGGCGTTGCTCAACCGCTTGAACCCCTCGCGAAGCTCGTTACGGCGCCTCTGCGGGTGCGCCATCAGCATACTGTCTCTCAGGCTCTGGTCGGGACTTACTTGCTCACTCCTTATTCGTGCTTGACGCAGCTCATCCCGCATCGGCAAGGCATGATCCGCTTCGGCGTTCTCACTGCGCAGGCATGTCAGCGGTGTCATGGCTTTAAGGAGGAGTGGCTTACTTGATCGGTTGCGAGAGGCCGGATCCCATACCCCTCAGCGTACTGCTGTCTTCACCTTCCTCTTCCGCGCTTTTCCCTTCATCATGGGATCCCTCGTTCTCGTCCTTGACCATCGTACCTGTCGTATTATGACTAGCAAAATTCGGCCTGATGTGACGATTGGAGCGCCGCACTGCTCCCTGACTATGGAGGAAGAGGCTCGGAATCGTAGAGGAGTTGTGCCCCGATGGACTGATGCTTGACAGGTTGGTTGTACCAGTCTGTGGCATAGCGACCATGATCGGGTGGGATGATATTACATCCGGCAGCGCGTGGAAGGGCATGCTGATTGGGCTGGTGTTGGAAGGGGACGAGCCGAAGCCACTTCCTGGGCTGATCAGTGCGGGACTGGCGGCTTTTCGAGAGGAGCGAGGAAAGCCGACATGGCCAGATCCTACCGACTCGGGCGTGGAGTCCGAAAGGGGTGGCGACACCGGATGTTGTGGCGACGGCGAAGAGGTCGGAAGCCGCATTGCCCCATCTAGATTGTATCAGCTTTCGACGCAATGCTCAAAGATCGGAACAACTCACAAGGCCGATATGGATGGAAGCTCGCTGGATGGGGCCCGGCGATGGTACGGAGTTGGTAGGGGGTGTAAGGGGTATACGCGACCAATGGGTTGGGCATCTCCGGGATGTGGAGATGTGGCGCTGGCGCTGGGCCTGGCTTGTGATGTGCGCGTAGGGACAGGTGCGACATGAAGTGAGGTGTAGAGTCGGTATCTGCGAGTCGAAGCTGTGAGCATGCGAAGTGCCTTTGGTTGCACAGGAAATTCACCTTCCGTGTATCCCATGGTCGAGTTCCCGTGGAGCTGACTCTCGCCGTCTGTAGGTTGACGTGGTAGATTGCCGTGCGACAAGTCGTTCTCGTGATGCTGACTTGGACTAGGACTGGTGAAGGCGTAACCTGCGGGGGATGCTGGATCTAGAACTGTCATCCGTGAGCACGATCGACGGGAAAGGAACAGAGAGAGAATCGCTCACAGGGGAAGGACGAATCGAATGGCTCGTCGCGAAGACGGCCGGTGTAAGATGCTCTGTAAAGATGACAGTGCGATGCGCATGGGGAGTTGGGCATCCCATGAAAGGACATGAAGCTAGCTGACCTAACGCGGACCAGCAGAGTATGAGGTGTGGAAATCACTCCTCTGGTCTATGAGCCCAAGAGACAGGTGACGAGATCGTGAAGCGGGTCGTTGAGGAAGGTGCGTCTAGATGTCGTTAAGAGTCGTAACAGTCGTTAAAAGTCGAGTTCAAGGAGACACGGCCAGTGAAGCAGCGAGAATTCGCAGGGAAGGCGTGAGTGTCGTGAGTTAGCGTACTGGGCTGGAAAGGCGAAGGCGGTGGGGGACCGAAGATACGGGTGGCCGCCTGATACTATAGATGGACAAAGGAATCAGAAGGGAAGGTGTGATGGTTTGATCTCCGATATCGACGATCAGGCGAAAACCGAGCCCAGAAGCCTGAATTCCAACATCGGGGATCTTTGGGGAAAAAAAGGGAAGAAAGCCGACGGAGGTGAGTGCCTTTTGACCCTTTTCCCGATATCCCTAGCGCCACATTCACGAATCCTCTTGCGTGACGCGAAGGATAGGATTGAAGTAAAAAGACTTAGCTGACGCGGATATACGGAGAAAGCGGCATCGAAAATCGAATCTTGGCTGATTTTATGCTCCATCAGCGGAGTTTGGTCATGGGAAGAAGAGGAGGGAAGTGCAGAAGGCGATGAGGGATTGGTCGAGGCCTCGAGGACAAAGATCAGCATGAGCTAGAACTCTGGCGTCCGGATCCAACCGACTCGTGCGACAGAATCGGGAAGCTTCTTTCTTGTTGTCGACGAAGCTTTTTGTTCTGCAGCCAATCACTGCTTCTTCTTATCCGCATTGGAACGGTGCGGTGGGAGGGTAAGAGTATTGAAGAGACAATGAGGAGCCAGAAGCACATGTTGAAACGCGCGTTGATCCGTATTCATTCTTGCTGAGACTATCTTGACGCGTCACTGGCTTGAAGCGCTTTGTATCCCTCTATCCGTTCGGGTAGCGCAAAGCTGTATCAGCAGTATTGTCAGTCATTACGAGACTTTAGCTCGACAAACAATGGATATATCAAGGATCTGCCTCAATCGTCGCGAGCCTATTGTCTTTCAGAACCGCGTAGCTGATGGGAAACCTGAAACGAGGGGTCCGAGCGATTGGTCGATCATGTCTGTGCGTTTTAGTCTTCGCTTCAAAACGTCACCTGAAGGTCAAATGTCGAGTGAAGCCTAAGGAGACCGACTGGCAGAATTGACACCGGCCGACGAAAGCGAGCGAGGATACAAGCCGGTACAACCGAAGGGGATCAACAGATGACGTGTAAATTCTCCGGCTTTGAGCGGGTCTATCCGGAGTTGCTCCAGCCAGTAGTTATTCGTATGCAGGTAGAGAGCCCTTGACCCTGGTCTCCTCGGCGCAATTTGCCTCCCACCTTGGAATTTACCTCGTAGTCCACTTGGCCGCTGGTCAGGTCTGTCATCCCCTTCGCCCTTAGTCATCGAATACCACCATGTACACGATGGCGTCCTCCCGTCTCGTCACCTCCCCTCTCCTCCGCGGGGCTTCCAGCCTCTCCCGCCTAGGCAGATCCATGGCCACCGTGCAATCGCGAATCGGCGATAAGCAGGTGGAGATGAGTAACATGGAGCAGGGGAGATACATTAATTACCAGCGTATCGAGGATACCTTGCAGGTGGTCCGATCGAGGTGAGTGACGAGCTCGTTTAGCTGTTTAGACGGCGGCAACCGGCCCTTGACTTCCTCCTTGCTCCTCATATCTGCATATCGTCTCTTAGTCTTCGGAAACACCTCAAAGAGTATGCCCCAAGCTTCAAGCTGGTGCCAGACCATTCCCGAGGGAGTGTGCGACGCGCTTTCTCTTTAACCCTTACATTCCTGAGCTGCCCAAAGATGAGGTACTCGTCAGACCAGCTGACCATCCTCTGTCAGACTCAATCGCCCCCTCACTCTGGCCGAAAAAATCGTCTACGGTCACCTCGACAACCCCCACGAACAGGAAATCGAGCGAGGAGTCTCTTATCTTAAGCTTCGGCCTGACGTGAGTGGTGCTCGCCTTCGTCCTTGCCAATCTGCTGTCAATCAAAGCTGATCGCCGTTATTTCCTCTCCGCCGTGATAGCGAGTCGCCTGCCAAGATGCTACAGCTCAAGTGAGTGCTTCCCTCGTCCTTCTTCGCCTTGAGCATGTAAGCTGACGTCATCCCTTTCAGATGGCTATCCTCCAATTCATGTCCGCTGGTCTCCCCCAAACCGCCGTCCCTACCTCAGTCCATTGCGATCACTTGATCCAAGCTCAGAATGGTGGCGTGGCGGATCTCGCTCGCGCCGTCGACATCAACAAGGAGGTCTATGACTTCCTGGCGACCGCTTGCGCAAAGTACGGTATAGGATTTTGGAGGCCAGGCAGCGGTATCATGTAAGCAGTATTATCTCCCCGTCTTTCAGTATCCGCTGACAAGCACCGAAGCCACCAGATCATCCTAGAGAACTACGCCGTCCCAGGTCTGTTGATGATCGGGACTGATTCCCACACTCCCAATGCCGGTGGTCTCGGCATGGTCGCTTGCGGTGTCGGTGGCGCAGACGCGGTCGATGTTATGGCCAACATTCCTTGGGAGCTCAAGGCGCCCAAGGTCATCGGTGTATACCTCGACGGAAAGATGAGCGGTTGGACCACACCCAAAGGTGAGCTTAAGAGCCTGACAGTTTGTAGCCGTCTGACACGTTACAGACGTGATCCTCAAGGTCGCCGGCATCCTCACCGTGAAAGGCGGGACTGGTGCCATCATCGAGTATTACGGCCCAGGTGTCGAGACGCTATCTTGCACAGGCATGGCCACCATTTGCAACATGGGTGCAGAGATCGGCGCGACCACATCACTTTTCCCGTATAACCACCGGATGGGCGCATATCTCGAGGCGACCAATCGTGGGCGAATCGCACGATATGCCGAAGAGTTCAACCATAACTTGCAGCCTGATGAGGGTTCCGAGTATGATCAGAGAATCGAGATCGTGAGCAATAGCTCATCTGCCAAAGACCATCACTGATTCTCCTCAGAATCTTAACGAGCTGGAGCCTCACATCAACGGTCCCTTCACACCCGATCTTGCCACCCCGATTTCCAAATTCGCCTCCGAGGTCAAGAAGCACTCTTGGCCCGCTGAGCTTAAGGTCGGTCTCATCGGCTCGTGCACAAACTCGTCGTATGAGGACATGTCACGATCTGCTTCTATTGCCAAAGAGGCCGCCGCCCATGGTCTCAAGGCGAAATCCGCCTTCACAGTCACACCAGGCTCGGAACAGGTCCGAGCGACCATTGCACGAGACGGCATTATTCAGGCATTCGAAGATATTGGAGGTGTCGTGCTTGCAAACGCCTGCGGGCCTTGCATTGGCCAGTGGGACAGGAAGGATGTAAAGAAGGGAGAGGCAAACTCCAGTAAGGCATTGCAACTTGTCTTGGAGACCATGCCGATAAAGCGCAGTCGTTACCTCGTACAACCGAAACTTCACAGGGCGAAATGACGCCAATCCCGCTACACACGCATTCGTCACATCTCCCGACGTAAGTCGATGATCTTCACTGGATATAGCTCTTCCTTACGATTTCTAGCTTGTTACCGCCATGATCTTCGCTGGTGATCTCACCTTCAACCCCCTCACCGACAGCCTCAAGGGCTCTGACGGCAAGGAATTCAAATTTTCCGAGCCGTCTGGCTTCGAGCTTCCCGCGAAGGGCTACGACTCGGGAGAGAACACCTTCCAAGCGCCTCCTACGGACGGTGCTACCGTCTCCGTCGCTGTCAGCCCTACAAGCGACCGTCTGCAACTGCTTCATCCATTCAAGGCCTGGGACGGCAATGACATCGTTGACGCGCCAGTCCTCATCAAGGCGAAGGGAAAGTGCACGACTGATCACATCTCTGCGGGTGGGCCTTGGCTCAAGTACCGTGGTCACCTCGAGAACATTTCTCGTCAGTCTCTCCTACGCATTGCAGTAGACCAGCTGACGCCTCACAGAGAATTGCCTGATTGGCGCCATCAATGCGGACAGCGGCGAGGCAAACAGTGTGCTCAATCAGGTGACTGGTGAACATGGTCCCGTCCCTACAGTCGGCGCGTGAGTGGGAATCAAGACCAGTGGAGTCTTTGCTGAAATCTCCCGTTCAGGTATTACCGCGATAACAACATCCCCTGGGTCGTTATTGGCGATGAGAACTATGGAGAGGGGTCTTCCCGAGAACACGCCGCTCTTGAGCCTCGATTCCTCGGTGGCCGAGCAGTCATCTGCCGATCGTTCGCACGGTCAGTCTTTCGCCTTCTCTACTTTGCCAGAAGCTGACGATTTCACCTTAGAATCCACGAGACCAATTTGAAGAAGCAGGGGTGAGCTCGTCTCAAAAGCATGAAACCCTAGCCTCGCTAATGCCATGCAGCATGCTGCCTCTGTGGTTCAAGGACTCAGCCGACTATGACAAGATCTCGGGTACCGACAAGATCTCGATCGTGGATCTCGCCAGCTTCAAGCCGGGTCAGGAGATCAAGGTTGAGATCAAGCACCAGGACGGTTCTAAAGAGACGATCGCTACCACCTCATCTATCAATGAGGGGCAGTGGGGTTGGTTCAAGGCGGGTTCGGGTGAGTGACGGGTCAGGATGAAGTGAGCCGACTGACGTATATTAAAGCACTCAACATGATGGCTTCTCACGCCAAGAGCGCTTAAGCTCGTGTTTTCGTTCATGGGATACGCCTCTTTCCGTTTTGACTCTGAGTGTTTCTCGATACGGCAATGAGAGGGCGATGGAGGAAAGCGATGATACGGGGAGAACGCGAATCGTGATCTGGGATTGTTGTCTGAGTGTCCGGTTGAATCGAAATGTTGACGGGATGCTAGCATTGTGACTGAATCATTTCACGTGTCGTGCTGGATTTATTGGTTTCTATCAGTTGATTGCGCGAGCGCTTTTTTGATCCTCTCCAACGCAGTCGGTGGGAAAATCCGTCATACGACCATTCATCCCTGATCGCATCAATCCTCTCTTCCTCAACCGCGCTCTACTTGCTCGCATATGCTCCTGCCCCTCCTCATTTCATCTTGATCATCCACATGTGACAGGCGCAATTAATTTCTCCACCGCATGTAAACACATTTACTTGGCGCCCATCGACCAGGGCTCGCCCGCAAATTGCGAGGTCGGAACGCCCAGCTCGAGGAGCTTGGCGAAAGCTGCAGAGAAGCTGAGAGGCATCAGCCCCGACCTGGATTGGCCTATTGCAATGCGGATCACACCGATACCGCACACCGGGGAAGGAAGTAAGATAGTCATCGAGTGATCGAAACTCGGGTGGTGGAAAGTACTGAAGCCCAGACTTACTCCTTGAAGAAGACATCCTCGCTCTCGGCGTACTGCTTGGCGTACTTCTTGAACGACTTGTCCTTGATGAGTGCCATGTCGGTGCTGCAGGAGCGGACAAATCAGCCAAGAATGGAGCGTGATGGTCAGCTTGGCTCACGGAAGCATCATAAGGGACTTGGTCTGCTTGTCTTCGTACTGCGCAGGGCCCTTCCTTAAATGGGGATCAGACTTCGTGAGCATCGATCCTCAAGCAACGCACCACTTCCTCCAAGACCACCCCTCGTTCTGGAGCAGTTCATAGTATTGCTATGAAGGCGTGAGCAAATGATCGGCGTGAAATGTGAAACGGCGGCATACGTTACTGAAAGTGACGGGAGAGTGAGTCCAAGGGCCCTCAAAGCCAGAACGATCTGGCGCAAACATTCAGCCCTCAATAGGATGGAACGGTCGTTACTGACCGGTATGGCATCTGCCCATAGCGTGGGCACCGCTCAGCGCAACGATCTCCTTGTCATCGAAGCTATCAATCATCAGTCCTGCATCATCGCACAAGGCAGACGACCCGCCCCATGCGGTAGAAGATGAATCGGAGGTGGTCCTCGGCCTTGCTAGCGTCGGGCAGACGTCCATCGGGCGTGACGTGGTGCTCGAACCCGTCGATCCTGCCAGGCCGCCAGGGTACAGTGGGGCCGCCACTCTCCTGAACGGCCACTACGCCGCCCAAGGTCCACAGATCGCCATACGAGATCCAAGGGAACTCCTTCTTGATCTTTTCCATGTGCTCACGAGCGGTGGCCTGATGTGGGTCAGCAGGTTGATAGATAGATAGAAAAGAGAGAACGCAACGTACGAGACCATTGTTGGCGCCGTGCTCGGCCTCGGGCTTGAAACGCATGGTCGCGTAGTTGGAGCCCCCGGTGTTGTCCTCTTTGTCGTAGGTGCCGGATGCGTGCCAAGCGAGGCGAATGAGAACGGGAGCGAGGGATCCGTCTGACAGCGAAACAGTAAGAGTCAGCTTACGAAACACGAGAATACAAGAAATCCTTTTGCTTCGGTGCAATGTGTCGCTGACTCACCATCGTACCCCTCGAGCTCGAGCTCCTCGGCGATCTTATCGTAGACCTTCTGGTACTCCTCCCTCCCTCTCCTCAACCCGATCTTGCCCTCAACAGCGGCTGTCGCACCACGAGCGGTCGACCCGAGCTCCTTGGCAGTGTCCTGTGCGGTACCCTGGGTACCGAAGAAGTAGTAGGCGGCTCCGAGAGCGGTGGCGCCGACTGCTGCGAGGACATATGGGGAGAAGGCCTGACGGGGCGCCGAGGGCGGAGGCTGGTGACGAAGATTGCGATGACATCGAGAGATCATGGTGGAGCAGGCGAGAGAGGATGGGCGACGCATGAGTTTGCGTGTTAGAGGAAGTAGAGTGAGTACACGTACGACCTTGGTCTGGCCATCTGCGAAACCTCGCCTGAACGCTTTACCTCGGAACGCCTGACCCCGGACCGAGGCGTTCAAGGCTGTAGGTACACGTCGAGCGCAAGTCGATCGAAGCAAAGGGGCGAGACGAAGTGACATGATGCTGGATTAAGAAGGTAAGCATCGTTTTCTCATCCAACAAAGTATACGCCGCCAGCTCGCTCTGCTGGAAAAATCCATCACAGATCTGAGGATCGGAGACAGCTTGCGAAACCTTGCGCCAAATCACTGAGCAGCCGTGGGGGGAGTCTCATGTCTTGAAAGAAAAAATCTTCACTCACCGTGAGACACAAGAGAGATTTAGGACGGATGACCGGGAAGGGAGGGAAAGGGGAAATGCTTAGTTACCTCGAGATGGAAACTGGCATCTAGTCGCCTCCCTCCATTCGGGAGTCGCCGAACAACACGTGGCAGACACAAACGTCTCCGTTCTATCCGTCGTCTTTTCCTATGTGATCCGAACCCGTCGATACAGAATGTCAACCAGGCTGACCAAGAAACAGCAAAAAGCCCTGACCTTCCGGGCCAAGCAAAAAGCCAAAAGGTCCGGTCGAGCCGAAGCCGAGCAGGAGGATGTGCCCGAACAAGATCTCGAGGAGGATGAGGTGGTCGACGCTGTAGTCGTCGCCGAGGGATCAGGCAAAAAACGCAGAAGACACGAGGAAGACCAGACAGATGAGGGTGCGAAGAACACGGAGACGTCTAAGCGGAAAGCCAACCAGACTGCGTGGGATGAAGAGGGAGATGGAGCGGGGAGGAAGAGTAAGAAGGAGGTCAAGCAGCGTTTCATCCTGTTCGTTGGTACGTCAAACCCTATTCCATACGATCTGTGGGACGGAGATTGATTTGATAACAGGCAATTTTGACTACAAGACCACCCGAGAAGATGTCCAAGCGCATTTTCAGCCAGCTATCGGTTCGCCACCCTGTCTTGCCTCACTACGTGCACTAACGGAACTTAGGGCACATACCCGCCGTCCGCCTCCTCACCGATAAGCCGAAAAAGCCCTCTGCGTCCCACGAATCCAAACCCACAAACCCAAAATCCCGAGGAATAGCCTTTCTCGAACTCGCCACCTCGCTCGAACTGCAAGCTTGCCTCAAGCTCCACCACTCCGCCTTACAAGGGAGGAAGATCAACGTTGAACTCACAGCTGGCGGCGGTGGGAAGGGGGAGGGGAGGAAGGAAAAGATCAGGGTCAGGAATGAGAGGGTTGGAGGGCAGCGGGAGCGGAGGGCGGAGAAGGAGAAAGAGGCGGGCGTTGGGGAAGAAGGTGTGGGGGTGGTACAAGCGCAAGAACGAGGGGCAAAACCTCTTGCGGAAGTTGGTCCGGATGGAGCGAAGATACGGGGTGGTAGGAGAGTGAAGGCCAAATCAAATGTATGTCCCAAACCCCTTCTATAAGCCCCGACCGCTGACTCTAAGCTAGAACCAGCTGTTGCTGGATGGGGAACCTCTCGCTAAACGTCCAAGACCAGCCTTTGTTGCCCCCTATGGGGGAGATCGGCAACACCGCCCATCAGCCCAATCCGCTCGACCATATCCGCCACGTCGACCGAAATGGGAACCTACAGGCGCCAACGCCGTCATCGTCGGATAGGTCGAGCCTTGTGCCCGGGGACGATTGGTCTATTGTCAATGGCCGTACATGCATCTCACATGATTGTCGTCAAGCTCGTCAAAGTCGTCACGCTCGTGTACTCCGAACCTCCTCCACACTCATCCCTCGTACAGGCTTCGCCGAACCAGCAGCACGATATGGTGGCATGGACATCGAGAATATAGATGGCAGACGGAAAGTCATCCATGCTGACCCTGCCTGCACTGGTTACCATAAGCGTCTGCCGTCAAGAAGAGATCGCAACCTTTGGCTTCTACGATGAATATGACATTGAGATGTGGGAAGACGACATACGAGGGAACAGACATGATCAAACGTCATGACCGTGCATTTGCATCCCGCCTCGCTGCAGTTGCACGGGTGCTCTTCGGCGTCGTTGGCGATCACGGAAGGGGATAGGGAGTGTGAGCTGCAGTGATTGATCGTGGTGTGGGTTTGGTAAGCGGCGAGACACATGATGACGAGCTTGATATCAAGCCGGAAAGGGAGTTCAGTCCGGCGTGATTCGATGTCTCTCGCAGTTTGACGATGATGCGGTGCGCTGGGCAGGAGTCGGGCAATAGCCCAGTGATCTCAGGATAGGTTGATTGTGAATCCGAGCACTTGATGGAGGCGAAAGGGTCCTATGAGAAGGAGACTGATCAATACTTCTCTTCATATAAGCTACGAGACAAGGCCCTCGCCACCCACCTCGTTGCTTGCTTCACGTTTCAACGACGTCACGGACCTGCTGTTCACCCTAACTTACCTCGCCAATCAGGTCCGACCGCCTTCGAAGCCGAACTCAAGCGTATTGCACAGTGGAGCGGGAGATTGAGTGAGGCTTTCAATGTCTGTCGTCTATCTCTCATATTCTAGTGGGGCTGTAAGTCGTTGCCGCAGATCCGCGTTTAGCCCAAGGTCCCGTAAGGAATTCAAGTGCAGAATGATCTGCATCTTCGGTCTCGGGCTACTTTGGCCGCTCCTGCGCCCTGTCGCGAGCAGGATCGGGCATGATTTGATTGGACGTCGACGGTGATGGCTGGTTGGCCGAAAGGATGGAGCCCCGATGCCAGGTCACCGCCGACAATAATACCAATCTATGAATGACAATGTATTCACTCGGACACCATCGACGACGATGCGTACTGGGGAAATTAAGTTTCGAGTCAGGAATGGACCGGTATGTCGATCAACTCTCAAATGCATCATCTCGGGCAGGCTACACGATTAGAACGTATTTTGAGTGCATTGAGGTCGGACGCGAATCGCGAGGCGGAATCAGGAGTCTGGCTTCATTGCAAATCTGACCGCATGCCGACGGGCCATTGTGCACGGAGGAGCGAGATCTTCATCACGGCTTCTTTGGCCCGATACATCTGGCTTGAAGCACCACCCCTTGCTTTCCTGTGATGCATGCTGTGATGCGTTTGATCGCTGAATGGCACAAGAGTGTGATGATATCTCATGGCGGTATACAAGCATTAAACACTCAGACCCGAAAAGGCAAAGAGCGACAAGAGAGCGTGCAGCCCGGCAAGCGCCGATTCCTTAGATATTTTGCTACGGAACAATACAAAATCGGCTTGGCAGATAGGCGAAGCGAGACGAGCGGTGAGCATCAAGCTCTTACGCTGACGGGAGGCGAGCCGATGGCGTTCGCTGGAGAAAGAGCAGCGGTGGCAAAGCTGATTGAGCCGCGCTGACCACGGGTCGGGTCGGCAGGTGGAGACACAGCGGGGATGGAGCTGGACGTGTTCGAAGGTCTGCGGGAAACGATCACCGCGTCCGAGTCCGGCTCGGAGGTCATTGTGAGTCCCTTGGGCTAGTATCAGCTCAAGCCCGATACACGGATGGACGGACTCACCTCGTGGTCGCCATCATCATGGCCATTCGAGGGCGAGACCTTGGCGCTGACAGGCTTCGAAGGGGCTGGTAAAGATAGCACTTGAGCCGCAGTCTTGCCATTGGCGATTGGCGAGTCCGCCTTATCGCCATTTGGGGACGTCGTTCCGTTCAATGCTGGGAAATCCTGAGCGCTAGGAACGCGCTGTGGGCGGAATGAGACTTCGGCACCGCTCGAGGATGAGCGGCTGTCATGCGAGCCGCCGCTAGCAAAGGGTGCCCTTGCGGACGCTCTCCTGGGATGGCCGTTCCCATGGAAAGAGACATTGGAGGGCGCTGGCGACTCGGCTCGCGAAGAGGATCCATGGGCGTGCACACGCTGGAGGCCGGGGTGAGAGGAGGAACGTACGATCGGTAAGGTCAGCCCAGCAGTCGGTTGAGGGAGAACAGATGCGGAAAGATCCTGCTCCGGAATGGTTTCGCTTGTTGGCACCTCGATATTGGCAAGCAGTCCATCGGTTATGGGTTCAGGGTTGGATTGCTGGCCTTGCGTTGAGTAAGGTGGCTGCTGCTGAAGGATATTGAACTGTTGTTGCTGCTGATATTGCCTGAGGGAAGGGTCGAAAGAGCCGAATCTGCCAGCATGCATCATGCGTATACCTCGAGGCTGACGTGAAAGGGTTGGGAGAGGGGGAATGATCCCGCGCACGACATCTGGATGACGGCCTGGAGCACAGTGAGTGAAAGTCAAGCAGACCCAACGGTCCACTCACAGTCATTGCCATCGGCGTCCAGGTGAGGAAACTTGCAGAGCTCACCGTTCCGGCACTTTCCCTGGCCAAAGAAGGCGCACGGAGGCGGATTGCCGTCTTTCCAGCTGCCTGCTCCGCTACTGGTCCGGCCCTGGCCATACGGACGAGGAACGCCTGAGAATGATAGCTTCTTGCCATGGCCGAAGGGCTTGACCTGCATGCCAAAAGACTGCTGATTGAGAGATTGTCTGCGGAAATGGGAATTCCCATTCATGCCGGGCATGAAACCGTTCGGACCATTGGTCGGAGACATGAAGATGGAACTCGTTGGCGAAGCGGCGAGGAACGCCTCTGCGGATGGGATAGCGATTGGAGACGTCGCAAGCATTGAGGGCGACATGAGGGAACCGCCAAATTGAGATGGCGGGGGCGGAGACGATAGATCACTCAGTTGAGGGGTATTGAACGCTGGTACAAATGGCGGAGCGATTGCGGACGGGACGGACTGCGATTGAGTATGATCATGCTGGGTGGTCGATGCTTCGGGTATGTCGGACTGAATTTGCTGTTGCGTTTGCGGTTGATGTTGATGCTGATGCTGATACTCTTGCGGTGTTTGCTGTTGGTGCTGCTCAGGCGGGGATTGATCCTGATTGACATGCTGCTGAGGCTGGATGGGGAAATTGTTGGGTATATAATACTGCCCAGGCATGGACATGCCATTAGGCTGGAGAGGGACGTATGCTGGATTATAAGGACCATTGGGTGCAAAGGATGGTGGTCCAGAGTAGAAGCCGGAAACTGGACCAGAAGATCTCGGGTGATAAAAGACACAACCCGCACCATACTTGCAGTTTGGATAGTTCCGGCAAGGGATCGTTCTGGCGACATCGCTCGGCGGAAGGTTGGCCTGAGCGTTTGGCGAGGACTCCTTCCGTGAGGATTGCGGTTGGAAAGGCATGTACATGCCTCGATGCCCATCCTGATCGGGGAAGAAGTTTTGCTGAGGGAGAAAGTCGGATGGCATGGGCAGGTGCTGACCCATGTAATGAGGCGGGGGCATCCCGTACATCTGTTGAGGGTAGAGGATGGAAAGGAGAAGGGGGTGGGACGTGAGACCGGGAGGAGGGACAATGGCGCCGGCGGACAGGAGCTCGCGGACAACCTCAGGGTGATTGTTCCGGATGGCCAAGACGATAGGGGTGCAGCCCGTTGTAGGGTCTACACGAATCAGCGTGACCTCATGCAATGACGCTCACCCAGGCTTTCTAGACCTTCCAAGCTCCTACTCAGCATCACCCTCACCTCGTCGAGGTTGCCCTCCGAGCAGAACCGGTGTAACTCGGCATCCGACTGGTTCAGTGCGCCAAAATCCATGCCGTTGACCTGCTGTTCGGAGTCTCCACCAGCCTGGTAGTGCTCGGCTACTCTGCCAGGTTCAACGCCTGCGTGCTCCGACAAAGGAGACGTCTGGTCGGATATTACGGATTCCATGGTCGAAGGAATGCTGTCTCGGTTTTGGACGAAAGCTGCTCAAAGCACAGCTCAGAGAATTGGTCACCCTTGAGGAGTCTACCGGACGACCTCTTGATTTGAAGATGGCGAGGCGAGGGGTGTTGACGAGGTTTCGAGCGGGATTTCCGGAAAGGCGAAACTCCTTGGACCAACTTTTTCTCCGGAATAATTTCGATTGGCCGCCATGTGGAGATTTTAAACCATCCACGTGACGTATCTGCATTGACGTAATGCGAGGAATGGTCATTCATGCATCACGGCTATACGTAGATCATGCCCGTAGATTAAACAAATCAGAAAAAACAGCTGTACTTATACATACACACACACACACATGGCGAATCACGAAACGAGGAGTATGAGTTGAAAGGTCGGACCGCCACGTAACAGCAACAGGCGGGTTTGATCACTTTCGAGCCTCCCAAGAGGACCTCAGGCTGTCCTGAGCTCGCGAATTGGCGTTAGGGTAGTCTTGATAATGTCGATGCGGAACCGACCTCGGCGGCGCAGCGTCTCCGAACGCAAATTGACGAGAGAATGGGAATACTGGAGGCATCGGGCGTTGCTCCGCCGTGGACCAGCTCGGGACATACGGATTCGAGGCCCAATCACCGGCTGAGTGTGGAGAATACAGAGCTGATTGATGATGACTGGACGGATTGTACGCACTCCTTGGACCGTATGGATATGCGTGGGCGTAGGGGGCCAAACCACTGGTCGTGGTCGGCGCCCATGGGCGAGGAGGGAAATACACACCAGTCGATGGGCGATACTCCGCACTGGACGACGACGGAGCTTCCTGGCGGCTCCTGTCGGTCTCCCAGAAACCTAGATGCCACTGCTGATTTGGTGGAGCAGAGGAGCGGAGGCTAGGACGACCGAAAACCGGCTCGTCAGTGTTGATGGCTCGCATCCTTGCCGATGCTTGACCGGGATGCTGGACAGACGAACCAGCAGGAGCATCAGGCGTATCGACATGGTGACGACCGTCTGATGGCACGTTCAGTTTTTGAGCCGATTCGAGGATGTCGGTAAGCTGGGCTAAGCCCAATGGACGCTTCATAACTTTCTGAGCAGCCGGTGAGTCCGGAAGGTCGTGAACAGGCTGGACAACCCTATCTTTACCGGTGGTCGTCTCGGCCCAACTTGTGACGGCGGGGGCGCCAGTAGTTCTTGAGGTGGCTTTTGCGGTGACAGGTGACGTGTCCTCGTCGTTTTCCAGCAAATTCACTCCCACGGCTTCCGCGATGACATTGAGCATTCCGGCAAAGTCATTGAGCCTGTTCTCGATCGGCTCCAAGCTCGTCGGACGGAGGTAGGCGCGTTTATCAATCTGGCCAGCCGGCGTGAGCTTCCCATCCAGGCGGAGAGCGGCGACCAGATCGAGCAGCTGCAGGCCCAGGGAAGTGTCGAGAGAGACGGCTTCGGTCTCGAGGATGTGGAGGAGACGGGTCGATGCTGGGGTGTTGTTCTTGGCGGCGAGCAGGCTTCCGAGGTAAGCTGAAGAGTTCGGCGTACTTGCGACGCCGTCTGGTCTGGGTCCCCTGGCTGCGCCTTGAACTAGGGAAGGGGTGATCGCCTCCGAAGTGGCGACATCCGCGCTGATGCCGTACGAGCCGGAAGATTTGGCAGGCTGGGCTGCGGCTTGTGCGGCATGGCGATCGACTTGAGTCATGTGGATGACCACTTCATGGCTAGCGCCCCGCAGGCGACCTTGAGCGATCTTTCAAAGTCGTTCAGTGACAAGTTCATGGCTCGAATCGTCTGGTACTGACCTCATTCTTCCTCCATTCATCGTAATCCACCTGTTTCCCGCCTTCGGCAACTCTGTACTCATGAACACCTGGGGCAGCAGCCCTGCTCGTAAACAGGTCTGCAGCGACCAATCGCAATCTGGACAGGTCGGGGAGCTCCGCGACGAGACGACACGCTCGGTAAGGACTCGAGCCAAGATTGACAAGGGTTAGTCGACGTTTCGGCCCGCTTGGCCTGTCCGCCTCAGTGTAGTGTGGGGGTCGATTGGTCGAAAGAAGACGGCCGAGTTCGCGAGTTCTCGACTTGCGTGACTCAAGTTCTGAGAAGTCATTGCGGTACCCGATCTTCAGGACAACGTGTAGTTCACTTCCAGACTCATATCTCTTGCCAACCTGATTTCGGGGGTCATAGTATCAGCCTCTCGCGGATTCCGCAGCCCGCATAGACTCACCTCTTTGTTGAGCCAATGTTGGATCTTGATCTCTGTCTCGTTCGGACTCTCATGTGCCAGAATTTCGTTAGGTTCAGGTGTGGCTCCCCACATGTCTTCGATCCAGGCGCAAACGTCCTTCAGCAGCGGCAAGCTCTTGCAGTGCTTGATCATCGGCGTCTTCTTGGCGTGAAGATTGTTGTAAATGTAGAAGGTGTATTCGACTGCCTCGCTTTCTGCCTCGTTGGGTGAATCGATGGGTAGGCGCGGAGACTTGACACGTTCTCCCCCGGGGCCGACCGGATCTGTCGGTCCTGTCATAGCTGGGTGAGCCGATGTCTTCTCCTTGGCAGATGTGGACGAACCGCTCGACTCGAAGGGAGCTGGAGCGCGGACATTGGCCGGGACGATTGAAGAAGTAGGAGCGGGTAGCGCGGCGATACGATCGGCAAGAGCATTGATCATCGTGGCCATGTCCTCCACAGGCGATGAGGAAACCTCAGCATTCGCGGGCACCTTATCCCACTCGCCGGAACCGAAAGTTTCGCGTCGCTTTTCGAGGCTTGGTGGGCTTGAGGCTGCCTCTTCAGTCGTCGGTGACAGCCTCGGAGATCCGTCTCTCGAAGCAATGTCTTGAACATCGTAAGGGACGTAATCATCCTTGAGGACGATGGGAGTAGCGGAGATCGACGCGACGCCCTCGCTTGAGTCGGTTGGCTGAACCTTATTCTGGCGGATTGCGGCGACATGCCTGATCGCTGTGTTTTTGCTTGCAGGCTCGTCCCCGGCCGGCGAGCCCGGAGTCGAGCAGAGGTTCTCAACTATTACATCTGAGCTCGATGCAGCAGACTCGATGCGTTGCCATTCTTCGACGATGTCCGCGGCAGCGTCATATTCAGACGAGCCTGACGAGCCGGATATTTCGCTGGCAATGGTACGCCTCGTAAGGCGAATGTTAAGGTGTTTGTGGGTCTCTCGAGCAGCGTTCGTTGTGAGCATCAGCGTCTCCTAAAAGCAGCTCGTCAATGGGGCGGAAGTATTACGGACATCAGAGCTTACTCGAAGTGTGTCGAAGGACTCGTATTTTCCCTCGAACCGTCCATCCTGGACCTCCATTAACAGATTAGGCGGCCTGAGGTCTGCTGCAGTCGAGGTGGGGCGAGTGAGCTGCCTCATTAGGTATAGGAACTCGCTGTGCGTCGGAAAACGTGGGAAGCGCAAGACAGCGGTGGTGGAGGTGAAGAGATTGTCGGTATTGACGATGATCTCCCAGTTCTTGGCTGCACTAGATAGCGTATCGTCGATCTCCTTGTCCTCGTAATAGTCTTTGTTCTTTCCCTCCGCGACATCCATGTACTTCTGGAGATCCGTCATCATGGAAGAGAAGGATGAGGATGACGGCGGGATTGCAGGAGCGCTTGGCTTGTCGGGGAACTGGGTATTGGCGACCACCCGATCAGTCAAGACCTTCACAGCGTCCCTGAGCGCGACAATCTCGCTCGACAACTCGCTATCCGGAGCAGGACTCGAGAGCTTCGAGACGAGGCGTAGATCAACGTTCATAGGGTACTTGAGGTCGAGATTGAATAATGCTCGAATCTGTTCTCAATCAGTCCCGGGTTGAGTGACCATGGAAGGTAGGAATCAGATGACTCACGCGGAGGTCCTCAGGACGCTCATACTCCCCAGCGAGGGGACCGGTGGGTACGCTGAAGCTTAGAACATTGGTCTTCATGCGGTGAAGACACCAGTCTTTGGAATATTCGCCCAGAACTTCGAAGAGTTCGGTGTCGGTGGGGAAGGAAGGGAAGTTGACAGACTGCCTCCAAGGGTAGATGATGTTGATTGTGACGACGTGAAGGCCATTCGGCTTGCACAGTGACATGCTGACTGTCTTATGTCAAGTTGAATCCTGCGGAGAAAAAATGAACGAATGAGAAAGGTAACCGAGCACTGTGACCACGTGGCGCTTCCCCCTGTCCCGCTTCCACCGGATTTACGGAGAATGCTTCTCACACTAAGCGGTACGACAGGTAGGCGACGGGTCATGAATGACCTTACCCCTCTCAGGATTCTAAACTTGACACAGTACCCGTTGTGTGCACTATTGGACGGCAGTAATGATTGCATGCAAAGAGACAGACTATGATGTGAAGCATGTGTTTGAGAAAGAACGTTCTATGTGATCGTGAAGGAGCGAGTGGTTCCCGTGCGTCTAGCACACAGAAATTCTATCTACCCAGGAACAAAGAACGCGGACTTTACTTCATCTCGGACATGTCGATGCCCGAGTCGGAAAGGTGGCCGCCGTCCTCTACCGGCACACGCTGAGCCACGCCGGCAGCATTCTTGTAGAAGACAACATCCTGTCCGTCCTCGATAAACTTGGCGCGATGTCAGTATCAATTTCCATATCGCGAGCTATCTACTTACCTGGCAGTCACGACGACTCTTGTAGAGAGCAACGAGCATGTTCTCGTCGCTGCGATAGTAGTGCGGGCCGAGAAAATCCTTGAGGGCTGCGGTCGCTTCCCAGGCGTTGTCTAAGGAAATCCCAGTCAGCAAGAGATACGCATATTTGTTGACAAGGGTAACGCGCAGTGAGGCATCTTGGAGGAGATGTGATGTGCGACGTGAGTCTCGCAGATACCGTGCAAGACGTAAGCTCCGATGGGTCCAAGGAAGGTACGGTCAATGGTGGCAAGTGCGCCACGGGCGAAGGTCCACTTGTTGGCGGTGTAGTGAGCTACGGTTGATAAGCTTGTGGACACTACTGGGCAGGCTCCACTCACGAAGGACGGGGTCAGTGTGCTGAAGGAAGGTGATGAGGACCAGCCAGCTGTAGTCATGTCAGCATCGCTCGAACATGTGGGTGAGGTGCTCACTTATTGACCCAAAGATATGGGATGCCGTAGATCACCGCAACCTCCGCCAAGCTCCTCTTATATGCCCAGAAGGCAAGCACAGCGAGGGTGATGGTGACACCGATATCGGAAATGATGATCTGCCACCTGTGGTCCGGCTTGAAAATAACGGAGGAAGGCTCGAAGTCTAGAAGGCCGCCAGCATCAGCGGTGAAGAGACTCGCTTGAGGGAGACTGACGGTTCGTGCCCTTGGGGTAGTGCTTCTGCCCAGTTGCATTCATGGTTATGTAAAGCGGCCAGCCAAAGACCTGTTGCAGGAAAAGATGCCAGAAGATGGAGATCGGAGAGTCCTCGAGGGCTTCCCGCAGTTCAGCTTGACGGGAGGCGGTTACGCTGTCACAATTAGCGACGTCCGGATGTCTGATCGATTACAAAGAGACACACTTGATTCCAATAGCCTCAAACTCATCACGGTATTCAGAAATACCCTGTTCCTTCCTCGTTTTCGGAACGAACACCTCGTCCCTCGTCAAGTGGCCCGTCGCAGCGTGGTGTCGCGCGTGCTGCCACTAGGTTCAGCATTATTCGCATCTCCACGATTGAACAGAGACTCACCGAGATCCTCCAGCTATGGTAAGGAACAAGAAGAGCAGAATGCAAGACCCAACCGACGGAGTTGTTGATACGCTTTGAGGAAGAAAACGACTGGTGACCACACTCATGCCTATCATCGTGCTTAATACCCGGCTACCCGCTAAGAGGCGAGATTGAGCTCACGCAATGACCCAGATCCCTGTACCAAACAGGCCAGTCACGAAGGTGTATAAAGCGTATAGCCCGATCCTAGCGGCGTAGTATGCACCAGTGGAGAGGTTGCTATACCGACATCAGCGCAAAGACAACAGCAGCTCCATCAATGGTCTCACAGTCTGCTGAGGAAGGAGTCGATGTGGAGCGCTCCATACACCAAAGCAGCGATAACCACGGCATCCTGGACAATGAAGAGGGAGGAGCGGAGGGCCGATCGATAGAAACAGTGAGCCCTGAGGAGTCATCAGCATTGATGTGACTTAGCTACGGAGAATAGACTCACGGGATGGCATCAAGGAGCTGTTTAACGGTGAAGTTCGGGATGATGAACCTGATCTCCATCAGCGCTGACTGGACCAGAAAGCGCATCAATACTCACTTCTGCCCATCGGTGAGCTCCTTCTCCTCAGCCTCGCGAAGGAGCTGATCCTTCTCCACCTGCCCTGCAGATGGAGAAGGGGCACGTTGGCGGATGGACGACATTATAAGGGTCAGTCTGCTGTGGTGAAGACTGGCAGTCGATAAGCTTAGCCAATGGAGACAACGCAGAGTGTCGAGGCAGTGAAGCGATCTTCGTGAGGCTAAAGGAGGAAAAAGGGGATCGCAATGGGATCAAGCCAAGGGAATGGATCCGCCAAGGACCGAGCGTGGGTTGGCGGAAGGGAGGGACTCACGGATGTGGGAGATTTGAGGCGAGTCAATGGGTTTTGAGTGGTGATCAAGAGAAGTGATGTGTGGATGCAACGAGCGATTCCCGACGACGGTGGAGTCAAAGCAGTCCAAGATGGCAGGGTGTAGGGGTTTCGGCAATAGGGAGTATTATTGGGGGGAACTAGCTCAAAGAAATCTCATTGGTCTCGCGCCCGGTTAGGGTTCCTCAGGGAAAAGATAAATCCCTGCGATGGGAAAATTATAGGGCACGATGATCTGCGGCGTCGTACTTTTCCGCTACCATGACGAATTGTAGGGTTCATCCAAGGTATCAATCCCAAGTCTACTAAGAAATCGAGCTATAAGTCCGGATCCTTGTGAGACATCGCGTCCCGGTCAAGCGAACGGAGTCGCCGCAGTTCCAGTAGTAGTCGGAGTGTCTATTACTCATCAGCACAACTCAGATGGGAGACGGTGCGGAAGGCCTCACATATGCCTGCATGTCTTGCCATGACCAGTGTTCGACCGCGAAGCGTTGTCCAGCTTCCCCGATCTTCCGAGCCAAGTGCTGAGACGTCATCAGCAAAAGCGACGCTCGTGACCAGATGGGCCCGCTTGTCTACGACAAGCATGGCCATGGTGTTTAAGAGCCGCGGATGTGAACTTACATGGTGACCTTTTGTCTCGTCCACGTTACCTTCTTCATCTACGGGCCCGACGAAGAACGCCATTATGTCATAGAGATCTGAGTAGTCGGGTTTGAGGGGTATGTAGTGGTACCAGGGCGCTGATACTCTTATCAGCCCAGAACGGACTGCGACGTCTCGCTCTAACTCACTCAACCACTCCTATCAAGCCATTCATCAGCACTGAATGATACATCTTAGCCCAGCGATCGCTCACCATGTGCCACTCCGGGAACATCGTCATTTTGACCACCGGGCTTCCGTTCCCCAGTAATCGATGAAACCGCGAGGACCAGCCGTTCCCATCAACATCTAGGACGTATTTGTACTGGAAGGCTTGATCAGGCCAAACCCTCTCGCCAAACTCGATGGTCTCGGCGACCTCATCACATAAAGCTGGCGTGGGACACTACCGGGATGCTTCAGCGTCACCGGTATCAACTTTATGATCTACTCACTTGCACGGGTTTGCCAGACAGCTTGACATCCGCGTAGGCTTTTGACAAAACCCTCTCCCATCGCCGAACCGTCTCGAAGCCACCGTTTCCATCCGGGACCATCACATCCCTGGCCTGCTTATCCCACAGCGCATCGCCACCCTTCGGACCGTTCATCATGAGATGTAATCTAAAACGGTGACTCTCCCTCCAGTCTCGTTGCACATTATATCCTCCAGTCGTCGAGCCTCGCCAAAATATTCGGTTGTCAGACTTATCGCCCCAGTCTCCAAGACGTGCCGTATCACCGGATGAGATGTTCGAATAACCTTCCATCGGGCAGGTTTGGAACGAGGAGTCGCCTGGGAACTTGGATAGCACCAGCACGGGTTTGAGTTTGGATTCGGAACGTAGTTCATAATCGAGGCTGGACACAACCGTCAATCACGATGATACCTTCGATGGAAAGCTCACTGCATAGCGCCGTGCAAACGCTTCAACTCCGGATAGTCGCAGAAGTCCATCGTAGGGAGATGGTCGTATATGAAGGATTTAGCTGATGCATCGTCAGACACATGCCCCAGTCAACGACAGCACTCACGTATGATAGCTGTGGTCGCGTTCTCCGCCCAGGATCGAATGTTGGCTGGCGAGTCGAGCGGACAAGCTTTCTATGCAGCCATCAAGACACGCAGTAATGCAAGTCGAATGACTCACAAACCAGCCAAATGCAGGTGATCGTTTGGGATTCTCAAGCTCCTTCAGCTCCGTCTCGTCAAAGCCTGCTCGTCGAATACTATCACCTCATTCCTTGGGATACACTGCTTACTCACGGTCTCCTGCCCGGACCAGCTCCATCGCCCTTTCCCTGTGATCACGCCCTAGAACCACACTTCCGGTATCATGATCGCTCCCCGTGATCTTCAACTGGAACCCTTCCGGCAGAGCATGCCGAAACCCATCGATGAGCGCTCTCAGCTGCTTAGGTCTCGTGGCGATACCTCTTTCTCCACTCAATTCGACCTTATTCCGGTCGATGTTCACGGTATAGGTAAAACCCTCACCTTCCAGCGCTGCACTCCGAGCGATAAAAGTCTCGGGTGCAAGGGCGTGATGGGGTAGGAGGTCCTTCATGAGCTGATCGTAGTCGTCCAGTAATCGTATCCCATGCGATTGGCAGAAGGAGAACCAATTGTCGAAGCCGGCAGGAGGGGCGAGACCGTAGCGGCGCTTGTATTCCTTGACAGCCGCCTTGAGGGTCTTGGATTGCGAGGAGAGGAGATTGGTCCATCGCGTCTCGGCATGTTCCATTAGCTCGTATATCGGATGTTCGGTCTTTTGATCGGCTGACACAGGTATCGTCGCCATTCCCAATGGTTCCAGTGACAAAGACGACCGCCGTCCTCGTCGCCCTCCCGGGATAGCGAATCCGAGGGGTGGGGTCGGAGTGCGTTCGATGCCGAGACCATGCCGTGCACCAAACCAGTAAAGCAGGAAGAGGACGACAATCAGGCACAGGATCTTTCGAGGTCGACGGATGGGTCTAGGGATACTAGAGGCGGTAGAGAGAGAGAAGCCGTTGGGAGGCTGGGAAACCGGGTTGGACCGTAGAGAAGAGCGGACGGAGCGCGAAAAGTCGGTCTTGGCAGAAAACGCTCCTGGCGACGAGGATTTCGAGCTGGGCATGATTCCACCGATGACAGATGACGCGTCGAGATGGAGAAGATTACGGGTTCAAAATATCAGACAGTACTGGCAAGAAGAACAGAAGAAAGGCGACGAAGAGGTGGAGATTTCAGGAACGGTCTTCCACGTGTATCACTCTGGTGTGTCTCACCGGGTGTTTAGTGCAGTGTTTAGCACGCCTATAGGAAATCCGGGTTCAATCCCCAGCTTTTGATAAGGTCTTCGCAACACAAATAGTCAACCGGCCCGAGCGAGGCGTTCATTCTATCCAACCACTGAAGACCGTACACCTCGACGAGCTAAGGGGATTTCCTCGCTCAACATTCGTCCTGAACTTCGGACCCCATTGTCGTGGGTGCGAAGTCAGTCTCGACTTGATTCATTGCTGGTAAGACCTCGACTTCAAGCGCTGTCTATACCAGTTCCCTCCGCCGTCCAATCAAAAGCAATCCTGAACTCCGCTTTGCCTGCCGGATCAAGGCAACATCATCAACCGGGAATTCGCCCCCACCTGCATCGTCAATTGAATCCCGTACACCCGAATAAAACCGCATCACGACGCCACATCATGTCATCCGGACCTCGCCCGCCTTCGAAGGCCGAGCTCGCAAGGCCAAGTACACCGTCCATCCTGTCACGTGCAGGCTCACCAACGCTCCCTCTGGGCAGTCTGTACGAGTCGAGCCGAAGGCAAAGCTCCTCAGGTGAACCGAGACCTGATCCCAATGGGGGCGAGGGTGAAGTTGATTCGGGCGAGCAGTCAGGGAACGGGCTGCGACAAGGCGAGTTTATTGGCAGTGTGGATTGTGGTACAACGTGAGTAGCCCTTACTCAACTCTGCTTGTT
>JAABUH010000361.1_pt1 | contig 67841 bp, 64 predicted proteins | sample 5559121 | NCBI WGS metagenome assembly JAABUH01 (sample SAMN10711871, study PRJNA513364) | rock metagenome | isolation source: Antarctica rocks | place: Antarctica: Victoria Land, Battleship Promontory nord | collected 2015-12-28 | reverse complement strand
CGTTCCCAGCGCTAGACACACACCCATGGACATGGTTTGCCCATTGTGGAAGCGCGCGTGCGGTGGCCAGCGTGGATTCAGAACATGCGTCTCGTTGAAGTCGGCGATGAAGGGTCCGAGCAGCTGGGATAGGGCGGAGAGAGAAAGGCAAATGCGACCTAACATGGCTTTGGATAGAAGGCTAAGACGCTTAGAAGGTGTCTGTGGGTGTGGCGGTTGTTTTGGAAACAGGCATGACAGGGAACAGTATGGAATATTCCGTACTGTTACCCCTGGTTGGCAATCTCGCTTAGCCCTATAGAACTAGGGCGCGGGAGTCAGAGTTTTCCTTCCTCCGTAGTTCCTACTTTCTAGAGTTGTTCAATGTGGACAGCGAACCTTAAGACAACGCCGTTTGGAGGTTTTGTATCTGACTACGTTGTAGTTTTTTTGCAATTCCAATATATCAAACATACAATAGAAGATGATTTTCAGACTATCCGTCCTCTTACCGTTGGTCTCGGACATGCAAGTGACAGTATCAGGCCCAAAATGACTCGTGCTGGCCCTCAACTTCAGAATGGAATGCTCTCAACGCATCAGTGACGGGGAAGCTAATAGCAGACACTCAGCCAGCAGCGCCTTGCTGTCCCGGACCACTGCAAGATGCCTTAACCTGCGCATATGTTAATGCGCAGTGGACGAGTCAAACTTTTCAATCTGATACTCCTCTTGGTTACTCATATCCTAATGATTCCTGCCCGGTTGTCACTTTTGCTGCCGGCGCGAAATTTCCTAGCGCTTGTGCTATTGGTGATCAGCCATAATACGGAGTACAGTAAATGCAACAGAGCCTAAAGATGTCGCCCTGGGGATTTTGCTTGCTAAGAAGCATAATATTAGATTAGTCGTCAGGAACACTGGCCATGATGTTCTAGTCAACAAGTTATAGAAGCTTACAAATCTAGATGAAATACATCAAGAAAAGTATAACGTTTCGAGAAACCTACAACTCATTCGACAATTGCGTCAAATTCACGTGGAACGGCAGCGCTTTTGCCATCGAAGGTGGTTATGTCTGGAAATACGTGTTGAGTGAAGCTGCAAGTAAGAATGTAATAGTTGTCGGTGGTGGCACTTCGGTTCTTATTATATCTCGTACTATAGCCATGTCCGTAACTGAGGAGTTCACAGTCTGTAGGCTGCCTCGAAGGCTGAATGCAAGGCGAAGGCCACGGCCCTGCAGTCCACGACTTTGACCTCGATGCAGAACAAGTCGTTGAAGCGCAGGTCATTCTTGCAGACGGAAGACTCGTCATTGCAAGCCCTTGCCAAAACCCTGACCTCTTCTTCGTCATTCGCGATGAAGGTGGGAGCACCTACGAGGTCGTAGTGTTCACAGTCATCAAAGCCCACTCGACGAACATCTTTTCAGTTCAGAAGCTGTCTTTTGCCCCTCTCACACCTACTGACATGCCAGCATTCGTGTCCGCACTTCAGACGATTCACGGCTTCTTCGGCTACGACTCATGGTATGTGTCCTATTTCGTGCCCGTCGTAGCAAACTACACCACCTGCTTCACGCACACCATTGCCATCTTCGGCAAATCCAAAATCCTCCTTCGCACCCGTAGCAGCCAAACTCGCAAAACACAACACCAGCCTCTACATTAACATCACCTACTTCTCCTTCCCCACCTACGCAGCCTATTACTTCGCCCTCTCCAACATCTCCATGCCCGCCGGAGCCTACCTCGCTCTCGGCTCCCGTCTCCTCGACCGCAAAGCCCTGACCACCAACCCTCCAAACTGAGATCCACGCCGCAAATCCTCGCTGGCCACCCCGGGCAATTCACATGCAACAACATCATCTTCGTCGGCGGTGGCCAGGTCTTCAAAGACGCTGCTGACCCTTACTTCGGCGTCAACCCCTCCTGGCGCAAATCCTACGTACACAGCATCGTTGCTCGGGGATGGGCGCCTGGCACGGATCAGGCGACTGTGGATGCTATACGCAAGGATATCACCATGGTGAAAGTGCAGGCGATGAAGTATTTGGCGCCTGATACGAGTTGTTATATGAATGAGGCGGATAGGTATGATTCGGATTTCCTAGAGAATTTTTATGAAGAGCATCTTGAACGATTGAAGGATGTTAAGGAGAAGTATGATTCTGAGGGTGTGTTTTATTGCGAGACGTGTGTGGGGAGTGAGAAGTAGAGGGTGAATGCGATGAGTAAGTTGTGTCGAGTTTGAGGGAGAAAGATGCGGATGTTGAGGTTTGATTTGATAGTTTAGGATGTGGGGATTTGAGAGAAGGGATAATATTAATCATGCTCTCGAGGATTTTTGCACGTTTGTGGAAGCTTCAATTGCATTCAAGCTCCGCTGGTCCTAGAAAGGATCTCGATGCTGCGACCTCGTTTCAATCTGTTTCATCTTCATTGCACTCGACTCTCGACCTACACTTAATCAACAGAATTGAGCATAAGTATAAATCTTGATTGCTTAGCTGACGCACATGTCTACACAATGTCGAAAGATCTGCAAGGCATATATCTCATGTCCTCTTTCGGTCATCTCTGCGCTTCACAGAATCGCTTGGCGTAAATAGTTCATGCAACGCTCTGAGAAAGAACACAAAGATTAGCAATACCCGGTACGAGATCTGTTGACTGAGATCAGGCTTCTGCGAACCGAGATGAAGGTCAGTATCGACATAGTACTTCCGATACAGCGCCTGTCTAACTCTGTTCCGAAGAGAAAATCGTCAATACTCGCCCGGTCGCAAATCTCGCAAAGAAACTTGCCAAACAATGGATCTGGTAGAAGATATCTAGCCTAGTGATCCGGTAGCCATCCTTGGAGCGTGTCCTACCTCTGACTGTGTCGGCTTCTGTCGCCTCAAACTAGACTCCCCAGCTGCTCGCCATCAATCACCGTAATGGAAAGATGAAGCATCTCTCTTTTAGACTCGAGGTTAATGGCTGTAGGAAGGGACCAAAAATACCATCTACAAGATGGTCCCAAAGCAGGTCCACCTCCGAGGAGGGTTTCCCTATCCAGTCGACTTGGCCTGGTGGAATGTCTCTAATCAATGTTCCGCTGCTGTTGAGAGGTAGAGCACCAGGGATATGTATCTGATTTATCTCAATCTCTTGCCGTGGGGGTTCTAGTGATTATTTCGGCTCAATGGCGATTTCGTTTATATAGCTAGTGATGATAGCAGATTTGGACTGCTGTTGAATAGCTAAGGAGGTGCGCACCCAAGTCAGTATTGAACCTTTTCTCGTATGAGATGGCTTGGTGACTAAGGAAGGCAGATAGCAATGAGCGCCATGATCGATTCGATGCATGATTTGGAAGCAACACAAAATGCTGTGCACGATGGTATAAGAACTGATCTGCGTAGGTACACTACCATCGAGGCACGCGGTTAGTGATTCTGTCACTGTAGACAGTTTTCTTCTGGTGCTCACCATAGCCATATCGTTAATCGTCGTTTTTTGTTCTTTGATGTTTCCCAGTACGACGGTAACGGGAGCAGCATCCTTTATGCCCGGCAGTACGTGTAGACCAGCATCGAAATCTATCCTCGGCTGACGCAATACCTTTTTCGAAGATCCTGCTTTGCGTGTAACTTTCAACGAGGATTTCTGTTATCGTACCTTAAACCTCCGTCACTAGGCAACGACGCAGAGTGGGAATCACGTATGTCACATATATATTTTCAACGTTACCTCGTAGGACAGAATCTCTAAGATGATAGACCGAGACGAAGTAGCCGGCCAAGGGTTCATCCTCGTCGACAATCTAATAAAGCACGGCTGAGTGCGAGTATCCCGACCGAGCTGGGGGTGGAGAGATTCTCTGTCAGTGCGTTCCCTCAACTGCACTGCCTGGTCAAACTCCCACTTTCGAGCAACCTGTTCATTAAGCCGCTCTCCTGAAATTTTGCTCTAGGGGCTAATGAAATGCCTACTTCAAGTAAATCGCTGGCAGAGGGAAATATTGCAGCGATCCACACGCTCTTTTGGAAATCATCCACTTTCACGAGCATCATACCCATCACTGCTTCGATTACCTACGTCAAGCGATCATGGGCTCGCGGAATATGACACTAGAACGGGACGCATGGGAGATTCTGCATCATCTATGCAAGGAGGGTCGAGAGTGTGGGCCTTCATTGTGAAGCACCAAGAACCACACAATAAGACACACGTTGCATGATGCACGATGCCTGGTAGCTGTTTGCGCTATATTTTCGATTATCTAAGGCATATGCAAGATGTATTTAAGAAAGCCGTCACTCTAATATGCTGCCGGTCAAGTCAAATGTTGTTTATTTTCTAGGTTGTACCGCTCTCAACACTCCTTTCGTCTGCTCTTGATATCTTACAAACATTTGAACGGAAGTCTAGATGACTGAATGATTGTTCATTTGAGAACGTCGGATCATGGTCACGTACAGTCCATCGAATTTGCATTACTGCCAGTTCTTCTGATCAACAGCATGGGTACACTGCTCAGTTAAACGAGAACAAAGGCGGTAATCGTTCTCAACACTAGCAATCAACGCGAATTTAGATTGTTGGTCTGTTTAAATACACACAGAAGATTGAAGATTCCCAGATGCGAGAGGAATCTCTTATGAAGTTTTTCCACAACACCGATGATAATGATTGCGATGATGATACTCGTAATGAATGTTGGTACGCTTGAAGGCAGCCGACTGCCAGAATGACTATTCTTTATGATAAAAAAATCAATGAGAGGCAAAACCTAGACCCCGCCTTGTGATGATTGGATTTTAGTCTGGAATGTATAATACCTAGCCCTTTTCGCTTCAAGCAGGGCTCGTCAAACGCTGCGCAGAATGATGTAGGTACTAGGGCTAGAGACTAGATTCAGAGAGCGTAGAGGCTAGGTGCAACATTACCTCGAAATTTATAAAGAAATCAGTGACCCTCGTAAACTTATTTTATGAGTTCCACAGAATGAAGGTAGGCTTCCATGTCTGATAGAAGTGCTATATATTGATTGTGCCAAGCTTTTTAGAATTGTCTTCCTTCAATCTGTCTTAGTGAGCTCATGTTAAGGTGACGTTAAGGTGATGTGTAATAGTATCGTAAATGATTTGAGTGTTTAGATGAACAAAACTAGCACAGTTGCAGGACAGTTTTCTAATACGTCATTTAATTAACCTGCGTTGACAGATGTCAGCAAATTGTTATTTAGAACACTCTGCATTTGAAGGAGTCAAGGGGTTTGAGAAGCCGATTGAGGGAAAGGCTTTAAGGCCTGGGCTGAGCTCAGCTTCCATAGACTGTTCGAGATATCGAGTATTGGATCACAAATTCAGATCACACAAGGGATCGACTGCAGTAACGAAAAAATGGAGTCATGTTCCTTACGTGGATAGTAGTAGGAGTTGTGTTGTGGTAAGGTACGACGTACGAAGTACCGGTACTGACACTGTAGTTGTTAGATCTGGCGCTTAATCCCATACCCAGGTAGGGCAGGCAACTCTAAGCGCAAGCGTCGTGTGCTCTTGTCTTGAACTTTGAACTGCGAATGACGTGAGGCGGTTGGGACAAACTTCAAGTTTCGACCGCGACGTGTGCCCTTGTTCCCACCCAAAATCTAATTCTGCTTCACCCGCGATTTACCTTCTCTACTCTCCCAATCGCGCACCAGTGAGATCGACAGCTACTGGCAAGGGCAAAGGTAAGATCAATATCGGTCTCCATCAACTTGCATCTTCCAGTTCTTTCTCAACACGCGTTACGAGAGCGCGCAATGCTTTGATACTCTTTCCTCTAACAACTGCTGCAAACCACACCAAGTCGCATACACATCGAATCTGGATCTAGATATCCATCAATATTCATACATTGCTAATCGTCGCCCAGAGCCCTCAATATGACCCTCACCTCTTCAGGAACCATGTCGGCGCCCTCCGTACACGTCACTCATCCGCCATTGTCCATCTTTAAGTTTCCTCCTGCCTCAGGACCACAAGTCCTCAGTCCACCACAATCCGACTTCACCTTGGCGAGGCCTTTCAACATAGACCCAGAGCTCTACAACAACCTCCTACATGTCGCATACCCAATCACAATTGCCATTCTTTACGCGACAACAGTGACATATCTCAATCGGCTCAACAAGAGAAGAGACAACAAGCCATGGGCGTTCAGCAAGACGACCGGTTTCTACTGCTTTGTCGTTCTGCACAATGTCTTTCTGGCGGTCTACTCAGGTTGGACATTTATGGGCATGTTCCATACAATCAGGCGCTCATGGCCGGGCTGGGAAGGCGATTACGGACTTGCCGGCGCTATGGATGCGCTTTGTAAAGTTCATGGACCAAGAGGCCTTGGTAGCGCCGCGACCTACAACTCTACGACCAGCAGTTGGGGGTTCACGGACCCTACCTTGAAGCTATTAGACAACTCTCCGGATACACTGGATGTCGGAAGAATATGGAATGAAGGTCTTGCTTTCTACGGATGGCTCTTTTACCTGTCCAAATTCTACGAGGTCGTTGATACCCTGGTGGTGCTCGCCAAGGGCAAGACAAGTTCGACTCTTCAGACGTATCACCACGCCGGCGCTATGTTGAGTATGTGGGCTGGAATTCGTTACATGTCCCCACCAATTTGGATGTTTGTCTTCATCAACTCTGGTCTACATGCCTTGATGGTAAGATGGCGATCCATCTCGCTTGCTCGACTTAGATTCGCTAACGCTAGCCTTAGTACACATACTACACTCTCTTGACTCTTTCCATTCCCGTTCCCCGAGCGATGAAACAAACCTTAACAACGCTTCAGATCGCTCAGATTGGTTTCGGAGCGACTTACGCCTTGGCGCATCTCTTCATAGCCTATGACATTCCCGTCTCAATTCCTTACGTCTTCGTACATAACCTTACCTCGGCGATTCCAGCCGTGGCGTCCTCTGTTTCGTCGGCTGCTGCTAGCGTGACTGCAACAGCCGGTGTTGGGAGCTGGCTCAAAAAACTTGCTCTTCGCGCCGCGGGCGAGGAGGGGTTGGCAGAGAATGTCCGGAATCAGCATGGAGAAACTTTTGGGATCGATGCTGTCCATGCCGCTGAAGTGGAGAAGGCGCAGGAGGAGATCAGGTATAAGACGCAATACCAGACGATCAATTGCGTTGATACTTCGGGTCATGCATTCGCGATCCTCCTGAACTGTCTTTACTTGGCACCACTGTTGTTACTCTTCGTCAAGTTTTTCGTCGGAACATATCTTCGCGGTTCCCGCGCTCCTCCACCAAAACCGACTCAGAAGCAACTCATCAAAGAGTCGGGCAAAGATGCAGCCAGAAACGTGGAGAAGGAGATAAAGGATGCCATGGATGAAGAAGGGACCGAGGACACTGAAATGCCCGAAAACGTAAAGGCTAGAATCAATGATGCGAAAAGTAGGGTACGAAAGGGTGCAGACGATCTGAGTGCGAAGGCGAAGCATGGTGTGAAGAATGCAAGTGACGCAGTCAAGGAAAAGGTATCGAGTGCAAACGGACAAATGAAGAAACAAGAGGCGAAGTCGAACGGTGAACAGAGCCAGCAGTCGAAGTCACAAGGAGAGGACTCGGGCAAGTCCAAAGATCGGCCAAATAGCGCTCAAAGCCAGCAGTCGAAGCCAGACTCGAAGAAGTCCAAAAATCAGTCAAAGGGCAGTTCGACTCCACAAGATAAGGAAGATGCCGACTTAGAGCAGCCCAAAGATGAGGCAAATAATGCTCAAAGCCAGCAGTCGAAGTCACTAGGGGAGGACTCGAAGAAGCCCAAAGATCAGCCAAAGAGCGGTTCGACTTCACAAGATAAAGGAAACGCCGACTCGAAACAGCCCAGAGATCAGCCAAAGAGCGGTTCAACTTCTCAAAATCAAGATAACGACGACTCGCAAAAAGACAACTCAGCCTACGAAGCCAATCTCGACGATTGCAAGACCGACGAGGAGAAGAAGGCAGAAGAGGAGATGCAGCCGACAGGCAAAGAAAACGAGGGGCCTAAAAAGGCACCAAAGACCGGATTGGATGAAAGCGCGTATGAGATCAATGTCGACGAGATTAAGAGCGAAGAAGAGATGAAGGCGGAGGCGGAGATGCAGCCAAAGGCGACTTAATCATTGTTCTAGCACTACTCGGTCCTGTAGCAAAGATGAGCGGTTTTGCTCAGCGATTAGCCCGGGATGTGGTTTCCTTCGATACTTTACCCTGTCGAGCCTCTATGTTTGGATCTCGTGTCATTTGAGCTGCAGATACCAAGGAGAGAGAAAAGCTGTTGTTTTATGCGGTTGGAGAGTTCAAGGTGTCGTCGATAGTCGTTTAGTTAGGTGCTTGATCGATACATCGAGGTGCTTGATCAATACATCGAGATACGTTTTGAACTTTGCCTCTGCCTTTGTGCTGGAACGTCCAAGGTGCGGCAACTGTAGTGACTGGCCTGTGGAATTATTGAGACAACTCTGTGGATTTACTTTGCGTGTATGGGAAGAAGTTGCCGATGTCGGTAGGGCCTGGGGCTTGTGGTGACTTGCACCTTTGACCCTGACTCACACCCAGTACGAGTCTTAGGAACCCTTTTTCATTCAACAAGTTAGTTATCAACGAAGATTCTTTAAAACTCCCCTATCACTACCAGTCCTCCGAATCCTTCTTGGTACACATACCATATGACACATCAGCCCCATTCCCATCTCTCCTCCTTCCTCCCTTACCCGGAACCCTAGGACCTATACCGACCCATGGAAAAAACACCGCTTCTAAGTTTGAAAGGCAGGCGACGCTGAGTGTTGTATCAAAATTGAATAATGAGAGGAGCAAAGCTGTTGAGAGTGACGACGTGTAATAGGGCGGTTGGAGAGGGAGAAAAGACGGAAGAAGAGAGCGAGAGATTGTGAGGACTAGAAAAAGGGAGAATGGGTGTTAGATGTCGCGGTAAGATAGATGGGAGGATCAGAGATTTAAAGACTGTCATCTTGACGAGATTCCGAGGACGGTGGAAAGGTTCCAAACCCTCCATCTCTTCCTTATACATATACAATCCTCCCCACTCCCCTATCTCATCGCCAATCCATACCTTCTCCTCTCGTTCCAATCTTTACCCTCATATCCTAAAAACAGGTGTGAAGGAAGGAGACGGCAAATTGACACATGAAGTAGTTGCGGGATAGGATGAGCTCGGGTCTTGGATTTGGTAGATTTTGAGATGGATTTGAGATTGAAGCGTGGCGAAGGTCAAGGAGGACCACTAAGAGCTGCTTTTGGGGGTGTTGGAAGGCGAAATCGACTTTCCTTGCCCCCCAACAGCTCTCCCTTCTCACCCTCGTCCTCAACCCCCATAAAAATCCCTAACCCCCCCCCCCCCCCCCCCAAATAAAACATCAGGCCCCCCTACTCTACCGCTTCCGAAACATCCTTCCCAGCAAAAACGTACCCGGGCAGGAACGATACATGAACCTCGAACGCTGTATCGTGCAATGGACACGACGAGCATGATAAGCCAAAATTTCCGCCAGGAGAGGTTCAGTAAACACCGATGTCGATTGGGGATATTCTCCAACCGGAACCTGCAAAGCGGATGGATTGTTTTGGCCAAGTGGGGTCTAGGTCCTGTGATTGGATTGAGGGAGGAACTCAGGGGAGGGTTTTCGGGGGGGGGGCGGGGGGGAGGATGAAAGGAGCTAGTACAGGAGCTAAATAGGTTTTTTTTTAGAGAAAGCGAGATAAGTGAGTGGCATGGGTGAGTACGAATGGTGAACGATCGGCACAACAGGAGGGATATATAGCTGGAAGGTGAAGTAAAGGACGGAGGGGAGGGGGAAACCGAGGTTCGGGGAAGTGGGAAAGGCTGCAATGCGACTACCTAACCGTCTTCATCGAGAGATGGCGAAAATGGAATTGAAAGGAGTGGGTTTCGAGACGCCGGTGCTTGTGCTCACGGAATGAATGCACCCAGATGCAGTAGAGAGCCCCGGAAATGGGTTTTGCAGTGTGTAACCATGCATGTGGTGAATGAGCTCGGATCGCGAATCAGGGAAACCAAGGCCGCAATGTCAACTGGCGGGCTTGCGACGGATGGCAGTCTCTGATCAGAATCATTGACGTGAAAATCATCAAATGTTTCGATATAATCGCGAGCTTTTCCGGCAGGGTTCAATAGGAAAAGGCTTCGCAGCAAACAAGCCCCTGGCCACCATTCCAACCCCTCATTCCTCATCCCTGAAAGCTCTGCTGCAAAATATTCGGTTTCCTCTTCTCAAGCTCAAGGATCATCTCTCCAAAGAGGCCGTTCGCCCACGAGAACCTTCCCAACGCCCCGCATTAGCAAACGTCCCATAGAAATGTGCAAGACCAGAGGTAGAACTCACCACTGCCTCGTCCAATCTTTTTGGTTAAAGGAGTTGATACTCTCGTGAATCAAGCCCAATCCGGCCGTACTGCCCACCAATTCCTTCAACGTGCGCGTAATCTCCTGATCATCATCGCTCGTCTGGATCCGCGCAATACTCGCCATCGGCCACGCGTAGCCCGGCCCATTGTGCGGTCCCCCAACACTGTTGATGACCGGCCCACGCATGAAGTATGGGTTGTCAGCGCTCAGGAGGACATTGCGGGTGTTCTGGTAGACATTGTCGGTGCGGTCGAGATAGCCGTAGACGGGGGCGGAGAGCAAGCTTGGGATGTTTGCATCGTCCATGATATTCATGGAGCCGTAGCCATCGACTTCGTAGGCGTAAATGCGGCCGTGGTTTGGATCGTCGCGAATGCCGTATTTGCTAATGGCCGCCTTGAGGGACACCGAAAGACTGTTCATCTGGTTCGCCAGGTTGTCTTGGCCGCCCAACTTTTGCACGATTTCTGCGGCGGATGCAAGATATCGAGAGAACATCATGTTGGCGGGGATGAAGAGTTGGTACATGGTAGCATCGTCTGAAGGACGGAACGCTGAGCGGATGAGACCGGTACCATTTTGGGTGGGATTTCCGAGTCCATTATTCTCCAAGGTTTCTGAAGCTCGGTTGGTTGTTCGCTGGAAGGTGTATGGGCTTGTGTTGACGCTACCGTCTGCAGCGTAGGTTGGCGTCATCATGGCTTCCGCAACGGTCATCACAGCTTTCACGGCGTTGACCCATTGATACTGTCCGAAGAAAGCTACATCTTTGGTTGCGGTGTAGTAGTTGGTGGAGATCTCCAAGAAAGCTGCTAGTGAGTCCAACTCGTACTTGCACTCGAAGACGTAGTTGTTGTCGTACGGTGGTACGACTTGGTCACTCGTTGCTGCTCCGTTGTTTGCCGGGGCAATGCCAGACTCCGCCGGTGGCTGGAACGAGTTACAGTACGGAGACTTCAAGAGAAACCTGGATTGAAGGTTGATCACACCGCGGTACAACGATGCTAGAGAATTGTTGGCAGAAGATGCGCTGAGCAAAGGCAGGTAAGATTGCATTTGGTTTGCAGAGTCCCGTAGCCACATGGCGTTTCTAGGACCTGAGATTAGTGTTGCACTTTCAGTGGTGGTATATCTACCCATTGGGTTTACATGTCTCCCGTGATCAAAAAGGTCAGTTCCTCTTGGGTCCCAGCCGCGTATCCCTTCCACTTGACGGCGGTATCCAAGGTATTGGGGAAGCTATTCTCAAACAAGCGGAAAAGATCCGGGTCCTTGATGGTTGTATGTAGGCGGGCAATAGTACTCTCCACCTCGGGTAAGGAAAAGGTCCGACATTTCGGCGTCGGACGCTGGTACGAGAGCTGGTATTGTCCACTGGAGTACGGTCCATGAGGCGTACTGGCATAGTTGGCATAGTCCGGGCATTGCGCAGACACAAGCACAACGGTAAACAGGCCAACAAGGACGCTCAAAGAAGTACACATCTTGAACTCTGGTCTGGCAAGGAGGAAACGGTTGTATCCTCCGGAGTATCCTCAGGACTACAAGGTCGGAAAAGACGGAGAGGAAGTTTGGCATGCCGTATGCGGCATGCCGCATGCCGCTTATAAGCAACGACTGTGCGCGTGAAAGGAAGGGGGTCATGGGGAACATCGGGGTCACTTGAGAGAAGGGGATAGAGAGCAGGTAGCAGGTAGCAGGTAGCAGGTAGTATGCAGTAGTACCTCATGGAATAGAAGGACACTGTCAGGAAGAAGACGAAGAGGGAAGAAAGGTAGGTAGGTCGTCTACTGTAACCCCGCATTGATATTATCACGAGTGAAGGGTTGAGAAGCGGGGTGTCGTACTGCGACGTTGCTTGTGTGGACAGACGACCAACATACATAACATTGGAGCAGAAGTTCGGAGTCTGGAAGTTTCAGACATTGAGAAGCTTCCGCTTGGAGATTCATGTCACCGAAGAGAATTGATACCGTACCGTAGTCTGCCGACGGGGCTCCGGAAGGAAGCCGCCTCGGGCGGGGGAAGTTCTTTACCGACTACCGTACCTCGATGAGGGTGAGTTGGCCGAGTGGTACTGTAGACTTGTAGTAGGCCTCCATCATATCATACTCATATGGAAGACTGCAGTACGGTAATTACTCAAGCGCTAGGGGAAGGCGGCCCCCGTTGAGGAACGCTAGAATAAGGTCGTGGACTCGATTCCCACCGCTCTCAACGGTGCTACATACCAAGGAGGAGGGTTATTAAGGATTTGATTCTATGTAGCTGTGAAAGTATCAGGGTTTGAGACAGGTTTCCCGAAGAGGCGGCAGGGGTGGAGGGCGTTTCGGTGCAAATCCGACCCGGAAGTGATTCGACGTCTCGAGTATCTAGAATATTCTATCTGCCGTGGTGAATGCGACCGAGAGAAGTCGCCTCACGTGTTTAAGCGAAGAATCTTGTAGTTCTACTTAGGTACCTTACCTACCCACCTACCTACCTTAATGGTTGATGTCTTTCATAGCCGCATAGGCCCACATAACGACAATAAACTTGATATCACACACACACACACCGTACCTCCAACCTCCATCCATTTGGGCCATGGGTCATTTATCGCAAGGCAAGGCAAGACATGCTCGGATTGGAAGACAGAGCGACGTAGTTGGAGCAAGCGACCCCGTACATAGTAGTTTTGATTGCCAGTATATGAGGCTCAAAACGCTTTGGTTTCTGACATGACCGATCATATCTTCTCATCCACATGACCGTGATGAGATGTACAGAGGGAGAGCTTGAGAAAGTGATCCTTAACCTACAGGCTGAAACTTGGACAGCATGTTGTTGTGGTTGTTCCACACCGTTCGGGAGCTTGACGTCGTAGATACTGCGGCTGCCCGCATTCCGTCAGAAGAGTTTCTTTGAGCATGATCGATACCATCGTTGTTGCTCTGTCGATAAACGTAGATTCAAACTGTCCGACCCAGACTGTGGAGTGGCGAACATGCCCTAAAATGGATGATGACGCCCTCGACCTTCTCTCCTCCCTCAAACTCCCCTCACCATCCTACCCACACCACCCCACCGCAACCCCCCCTAAAAAACACAATGGCCTCCCTCATCTTCGCCGCCGGCGCATTCACCTACGACAAGGTTCAAAAGTCCCGCGAAAAGAAGCGTGCCGCCCGCGAAGACCGCAGTCTGCGCTACTCGGAGCTCGAGAAAGATCATGCGGAACACCTTGCGCGAACGCAGTCAGGGCGCGAGATCTGCCGCTGTGAGCGCGAGGGTTGGGATGGGAAGACGCATCGGGTGGGCTGTGTGAGGGCAAGGGGGACAATGGAGCTAGATGAGGAGGGAGATTGGATTGATGTGGGGGATGAGGGACATTTTGCGGTTGTCGATCAGGGGAGGGCGGAGAAGAGGAGAAGCGAGGCGCCGCCGAGTTATGAGAGTTTGGAGGTTGAGCGGAAGGGCAAAGGGGGGAATTTCGGGAGGAATGCGAGGAAGGAGGATAGAATGGTTGGGTGATACAAGCTGGAAACGGTGGGACATGGCGTTTGGGGCTTCCGCATTGATGATGGGATGCACGATGGGATGCGATGTTGGTGTGAACATGGTGTACGGGATATCAGTGTACGATGCTTGGATCATTTATCGATTCATAGGTCTGATGAGCTCCAATGAAGAACATCGGAAAGGTCGTGGAATTTCTTCATGAAGGACTTTAGCTTGTGGTCATTGCCTCATTGCCTCATTGCGATAGTGAGATCGGACATGATAGGAGCTATTGCTGGTGACACTACACCAGACATGTGCTGTAATGATGTTTTCTGCTTCCAGCCTACCGCTTGCTGACGGGGAACGTCAACTCCATCTTTCTGCCTTTCAAATCTCGCACGGCTGATTGATCATGAAGAAGTAACTCATATTTCAGCGGTTCCACCGACGTTTCTTAACCACAAGCGACTTTGACCCACCACCCACAGCAGAAGCTACAGGAACATTTGATAGATCGCTCCCACGCAATTCGCTCATATTGTTCTCCGTATAAAGCATAGCCGTCGCCTCATTTTGAACATGTTTGCAAGTAGCCAGAATTTCGGGATGGATGTCGGGGTGGCAGTCTGGGGCTAGCGAAAAAGGTGGATCATAGGGGATGCGCTGAGACTGAAGGTCACGACTTGGGACATACGCGCTACGGTTTGCCTGGTCTTTGACAAACCAGACTTTGTGGTACGAGGTTAATCTCGACACGAGAAGATTTTCGTAAATCTTCCATCTAAGTTCCACGGGTAGAGATAGGAGTGGTGAGGTGGCCGAGCTGGGATGAGGCTTCTCCATCTTCGCCTTCATGAAAGAAACAGAGTTTGGATCGATGGTGACCTTTTTCCTCGTAACAATGCTCAGTCGTTCCAAGTTTGTAATCCTGTACAAAGATTTGGCCCAGAAGTCCTGGTGGAAGTTTTCGCACACAATGTCGGGGGTGCCCGTGAATTCAATTTCCAAGGACTGAAGCTTTAGTTCTTTCGAAACGTATTGACACATGTACGTAAACTCTTCCCAACTCGTTATCAGTAGGTGGTGTTCTGCTTGTTCGACAGGTAATTTTGCACGGTTCATTACATCCATGTCGAGCAGAAATCGCATATGGTGAATGGATTGACGCCCCCGAGCCGATCGATAGCCTAGCCATGGGCCAATGCACAGCGCCTCCCAGCACTCAAATATTCTCGAGGTGTAGAGGAACGGTAATGCTTCATCGTAGATCTGGCGGTTTACCAGAAGCAAACCAGGGGTACAATCTAGTACACGCCACCTATTCCTTGTGATGGTGATCGTATGCTGTCTTAAGGTCCCATCGACGCTACCGTGAAGAACATACCCGTAGATGCGGTTGCGTACTTCACGAGGAAGGTCAAATATCCGGAAAGGCTTTGAGGGCTCTTTATCTCTGCGCGATGCTTTCGTAATCTCGTCACAAACCATACGCCATCGTTCGTGCATGAGAACCGCCTCTGATAGAGGCTACGACATGTCAGCTGAGGGCTTCGAACGTCAATCAAAGGTATAAAGTCACACCTCCTTAGTGACGGGCTTGAACTGCCGAAGACCGCCGTTCCTGATATTAGGCGGCGATGGCACCACAACCTCATCATGAGTGTTCAGACATTGTCGTTTGTTCGCTGAAAGTTCTTGATCTGTGTGTTTGTGTGGTGAAGACTATGAATTATCAACTTGAGACCTTAGGACCGTATTGACTGGAAGAATGGGACTGCACCATATCGATCCAAGTACCAAATTGCCTAGATTGATTGTACCGTAATCTCCCTTTGTTGAAAGGACGCTCCGGCTGTCGACGGAATCATGATGATTTTATGTTGTGATCATCACGACCTGTGAAATGTGATTGGAACGTTTGATGAGAAAATTGTGTTGATAACTGGGAAAAGTGAACCGAAGCCAAAGGAGTGAAGTTGGTCAGACTCGGAACAGATATCAAATGAACATCAGTCTTAAGTACTCATCTAGTGTTGGTTATACTTTGGTGAAATTTATTTAATCAACAACCTTCCTCTTTATGTACCTATCCTGCCGTACTCCATCTAGGAAAACCAACTAAAGACTTCCACCCACCATCACGAGACTCGGTTATCCAGCTGTGGAAGCTATTCCAATCCGTGCGCTACCGGAGCTATGCCATTGCATAGGTTTAGCGAATGTGGTAAGATATCACATCACGATGCCGGGATCTTCTCAAACAGCAAATGGACGTCAAAAAGTTTCTCGGCACCCAAGCGATAAGATGCAAGATCCAGCCCTTGATGTGGCTCCAGTTTTCTGACTTTAAAGACCGCCGAAGGGCTCACTGCGCCTTCGCATTGTCTGCTTCTGACTCATTGATGGCGTCCTGCCCTGGATTTGCCTCCGCGTAATTGAAGTACTTAACGAAATGGAAGTAACCTCCAGTGACGAGAGCACCTAGCGCTGGTCCGATCCAGTATATCCAATGATAATGCTCAAAATGACGATTCGCAACGGCTGGGCCGAACGACCGCGTAGGGTTCAAAGAGCCTCCAGTGTAATAAACCCCTGTAACAAATGCTTAACACTATTCACAGTTGATGGAATAATCAACAGATGGGTAACAAACCGGCAAGTTCGGCCACGAACAAGGCCAAACCAATTCCGACTGGGGCAATAAAAGTAACCTTTGACTTCTCGGCAGCCAGCATCAGGACGGTGAAAATCAGCTCGCAAGTAAGGAACATCTCTATGAAGAGGCCTTGAGTAACTGAGGTCCCTGCCGACAAGGTCGTATTGACGGTAAGAGGACCGGGAAACATGGCTTGAACCAGCCCAGCAGCTACCATTCCGCCCAGCATCTGAGGTGGGAAGAGCAAGAGGCCACGCAATGGCGGGAGCGTACCCGTAATTACCATTCCAAGGGTTACCTAACAAGCACTCAGTAAGAGTAACAGATTCCAAGGCAGAGCAAACTGCACTTACAGCAGGATTGAAGAGCCCTCCACTGACGCAATTTTAGCAAAAGCGCATTCATCGACAATGCGCTTTTTACTCACCTGATTCTGTAAAAATTCCAAGCGGTGACTACGAGCGAAAAGCCGAAGGAAAGGCTTATGAAGAGCAAACGCTGAAGGCTCGGGTCGGAGGGAGGTGTGATGTTGTTTGCGATCTGGGTGCCGCTGAAGGCAAAGAAGAGGAACATGATCGTACCGACGAACTCGCCACTCATTGCAATGAAGTGGTCTTTCCATACTTTATTCGGGGACTCTCGATTCTGCTCAACCTCGAAAGGGTGTGGATTCCTTGGTCCTACCGGACGGCGTAGAGGATTCTGCACCATAATTGTGTGATGCAGCGGTTCATCAAATGCGAAGCGAAATAGAGAATAGTAGTAGAAAGAGTTATGGAAGGATGAGAGAGAGAGAGGAATTGTAATTACAAGTAAATGAATGGAGCATAGTAATACCGTACGTCACTACGGAGCACTGCGCGGAGAATAAAGGAAGTCAGCAAAATCTCCCACGGATGGAAGGCCCAGTTCTCCACCCCTTGAATCTTTTGATCATGGATGCTTCCATGGGTACGATAGACCGCAGGCGCCATAACAGCCCCCGCCCGGGACCATTACAGTATCATGATTTCTTTTTGGTGGTGTGTGAGTGTCTGTTGTGCAACTGGGCGCCACAACTCGGCAAAGAACAAGTGAGATGCTCGGGCACTAGAAGCGTCCGACTGTCTTGATTCGTCCCAAGCAATAAGCCACACCGTCTCAGGCGGGCAATCTATAACTTATTCGAGACAGAAGTCGCAGGACTTGTAGGGATGTCGACATGGCTGGGCCTTGGTATCGCGACTACTGGCGACTTGGGAGTTGGAGAACTTGAGATTGTTTATACCGTGGTACTGAGTACCGAGTCCCGAGATGAACGAAGGCTCAGATGTGGGTGACTACACGTCATGGCCTAGGCTCAGGTCATTAAGGTATTGTTCTTGTTATTAAGGTTTGATTATTACAGTATTATTATTCTATGTATCATTACTCCGTATCCCACTCGCAGAGTCACAACCTCACACGAACGAGCCTTTCCCCCTTGTCAGTTTTGAACGGAAATCTCCGGTTTGCCTGTTTGTGGACATAAGCAGGTTGGCCATAGTCGAAGGCTAGTATGGACCTGTTCTTGCCAGTGGTTTGCGCCTTACATACTCTTCCTACAAATACGACAATAGAAGCCAATAAATGTCGTCTCGGCGAAGACCCCGATAGCTGCAAATGTCTTCAGAACCACTGGGGAAGCCGATAATCCACTCCAAGCAACCAAAAATACTTCAAACCACGTCGTGTAACTCAAGGTAGATTGTAACGACCTGCAAACCGTTGTAAACCGGCCCATTCTCGATACGTTCCCTTTTGGATGTTTTCCACTTGTTTCTGGGATTGGAGTTATTGTGAGGCTCGCAGTCAATCTCGGTGACTGAGAGGTCCAAGCTTGGTGATTCTCAGTGTTCACTTTTGCTTGGACGAAATTACCTTGTCAATCTCGAACAGCGCTGTTGTGAAGCTACGGTGGGTCGGAAAGGGTCCGGAAAAGATTCTCTTCGTTCATATGGTACTCTCTGGTGGTTGCTAGATATAACGTCATTCACGATGCTCTTAGGGTTTCATCCGTCGCGTTGCACTCTTAGTGTGACCCTTCTGACTATCACGAATCCTTTCCCTCAACTGCAAAAAAGAGTTTTGTATCATGATTGACTTGAACTACCTAGGTTCGGCGATATCGGCATTGCCCCGCTTCAGCATCCGCAGAGGAACATTATTCTGTGGGCTCCTCACAGCTGAAATAGCTTCGAGGATCCAGTAATTTTCTGTACCTGGAACTGAGAAGAGGAAGTCTGCGACGATGGCTTCATTGGTACCTGCAACGCCCGTCCGTGCAGCAGCTCGACTGCGACAGCTTCTTAAAGACCCCCAAAAACTCATCGTCTGCCCTGGAGTTTACGACGGCCTCACAGCCCGCATAGCCTTATCGCTAGGTTTTGACGCCCTCTACATGGTAGAATCGACCTCGTGTCCTTTTACGGAGAGAACTGACTTGAAGGCAATGCTAGACAGGAGCTGGCACGTCCATGTCGAGGTTAGGCATGGCAGATCTCGGTCTGGCAACGTTGAATGACATGAAAGAAAACGCAGAGATGATCGCAAACCTCGATACAAGTGTCCCTTTAATCGCAGATGCTGATACCGGATATGGTGGCCCAGTAATGGTTGCTCGGACGGTGACGCAGTATGCCCGTGCCGGAGCGGCTGCTCTGCATATTGAGGATCAAGTTCAAACAAAGAGATGTGGCCATTTGCTTGGCAAGGAGCTAGTATCTTGTGATATCTTCCTTAGTCGAATTCGAGCGGCTGTTGCGGCGCGTGAACTGGTCGGAAGCGACATCGTGATTATCGCGCGCACAGACGCCAGACAGTCGCTTGGATTCGATGAAGCTGCCGGTAGATTGGCTGATGCTGTAGCTTGCGGAGCGGATGCGGTCTTCCTTGAGGGGTTGGCGAGCGTAGAGGAAGCGAGAGAAATTTGTGGAAAGATGGGCACAGTACCTGTGCTGCTTAGCACGGTGCCCGGAGGCGCGACACCTAGACTTAGTGTGAGAGAGGCGAAGGAGCTAGGATTCCGTGTTATGATATTCCCAGCAATTGCACTTACCACGGTGTTGACGACTGTGAAAGAGAAGCTCTTGACTCTTCAGACCGATGGCACGGACTATACGGGAAAGGATGAAATGGGCATCAAGGAGGCGTTTATGATGTGCGGATTGAACGAGTGTTTACAGATTGATAAAGATGCTGGTGGTTTCGCTCTGTCGGGCATCTAGGTTTTCCTAAGATTAGAGAACCAAAGCCAAAAGCTAGAACGACGAAAGCCTCCCAATTGGACCAATCCACAATTTGGTTACTTTTTGCTCCAGGGTGGTTATCACACAATTACATGTGGTCGAAGGATACCTTCAGTCAGTCCCTCAGGGTGCTTTTTCCATTCATCCTAATTGCTCAACGCTTGCAGTATGTAGAAAGGTGGAGAACTCCAGATTTTGAGAAGGGGAGAAGACTGATGGTCTACTTAGACAAATCGTGTTTTGTTGATTCGTTGGGTGTACATTCGCACAACTGCCATTGATCTTGGTAGGCAATCTGGCTCCTTACTTCAGAATATTGTACGCGAAAAGCTACGTACAGTATTCACGTTGAGCGTCCCCGGGTCTCATGGCACAAGCCTTTGCAAGCTCTACCGCAATCAACCGCGTACTTTATCCAGGACAAATATAACATGGGGGCGCGACCTCTGAAAAGGTGACAGAGATATGCGAGGTTATAATGTAACTCGGGTTTCGCAAGGAAACTATTTTAGCAGATAGCGTTATGGCATCCTCAATGGCTAGGTACAATCAACCAGTGATCAGAAAGAGCAACTGGTAAACCTGGGATTGAATGCATTCCGTATGTTCGGACGATGTCTCGAGCGATGTTCGGACACGACCCACAGATCTGATATTAGATTGGTTTTACATGCGCCTTGATCGATTCTCATCTGCCATGAGGTGGAAATAGAGAAGCTCGGCGCCATTGATTCTAGTCTTTACTTTTACAAGTTTGGCGGAGCCTTGGCTGATACGTCGTGGGGGACTGATCCCTTAGCAGCTACACTCCTTGACAGGCTGTAAATTAGATTATTGCCACACTCAAGCATCGTTGCATTCCGACGTCAACTGCTTCCTGCTGTTTTCGCCACTTCTGAACAAAACTTAGACTATGCCAGGAAAGGTCACGTTGCCCCCGATGATGTTCCGTTCTTCGTCGCAACCATTGTTGGCTATGAATCAGGTCCGCGTGTCGGCCTTGGTCTCAGTGGAACAGATATGCTGTCTCGAGGCTGGTACCCAGAGGCCGTTTTCAGTACATCAGTGTCTGCAGCATCAATCAATAAGCTGTAGCGATTGCCGTCAAATGGGATGGAGGACGCCTTCGGAAAGGCGTGCATGCAAGCTTGCGGGCTGATTTCAGCATAGTGTGAGGGCAGGATCAAGCATATGCGCCACGGTTTTGCTGCTCGTAACGGCCTCTCGCGGTACTAATGGCTCGAGGTCAGTGCCCAGGAATACAGCGAGTGTATGAGAGATCCTACGGTGGGTACCTTAGCATTCTCGGCCAAGGCTGTAGAAACGATCCTTCATATCAGGTGGAAGGAAACACCAAGGATTTGGGTCAGACTTGACATACTGAATACATCAACATCGAGCCTTACGTGGCAATGGCCGGGACCCATTGCACGATTGGCCGCATCAAAGCACTTCAGCAGACATACCCTGACCGAATAAAGCATCCGCATGACATACACAAAATCACTATTGAGTACGGAGAACGGACATTCCGACACGCTAGTTAAAAGGCAGAGCGAATCTTGGCCGGGTTTTGCCCAGATGAGTGTTGCATACATTGCGACCGTTCAGCTCGTTGATAGGAAAGTTCTTCTAGCGTACTTCAAGAACACCGAGTTAGATAGACTGTTAAATCTTGTGGTATCGGATTGAAAAACAACAAACTTAACCCAATTTGAGAGTAGTCAATGGATCCAGCTTATTAATAATAATATGACTTCAAAGATTGGGACCGCCTTTGGTATAGCAACATGATGCACCAAAGGGCGTGGACCCGGTGCTAACGAATGCTGAAATCTTTAGGCAAGTGGAGGGATATGACCAAACATGTCATCGATGTACATAGGCGAATGAATATAGAAAAGCTCGTTGTAGGTCAAGAGAAGATGAATGGTGTCGTAATCTCAGGAAAGTCACTGGCTGGCTTGACAAAGAACATTATAGCAGAGAAATGCAGGATATGTATAATAAAATCGGCCACTCAGGCTTAATTTGTAGCTTTGCGATATTTACGATTACACAGCAGGGATTGTGGTCCACGAGCCCGCTCTGAAGTTGATCACCTTCGATGGATGATTTACCCTTCAGGAACTAAGTGGGTTAGAAGTATGGTGTTGATTCTCTATCAACAGGCTTAGATATCCTGCCTGGAATAAAATGGCTACTCTTTCGCTAGCCTTCCTACCTATTATTGAACTTGAGATGCGTGGCATTCATCCACGTGAATTCTCCACGGAAGTCTTGAATTTGAATGGTGTTAGCACAAAACAAACGTGACTGTAGTGGCCTGCAAATTGGGAGAAGATGTAGAATCTTGCCCAGGCCATGCAGACCAAGTACAGTAAATGGCGACCAAATAATCAAACCAAACCATGGCGGGTCGAAAAAAACCTAGCCTTCACCACCGTACTGCATTTTAGTGGATTGGACAAGGAGATATACACCCAAAGAAGCAAATACAGGAATTAGCATGAACTGGATCGGCTCTTGTCATATAAGACCTGCTAGCCTAATATAATGGGTTCATGGATGAAGAAGGGAAGTTTACAACGATCGTTGGTCAATGATAACCTGGAAGGTGGTTGTTCATGTCACATGATCACGCGTAAATGAGTCAAGGCACGCAGGCGGATGTCCCACCTTTGTTTCATTGAAATCTCCATTTTGCGAATAGGACCAAAGAAGCAATACGATTGCTCTCAAAGTCGAGGTGGCCGCAGAGGACACTCGACTACGAGATTATGCTCGGAAAACCTTTCCGATCCCCTCTTCTGGTCAAGAAAGACACACCAGCAATGTCCAATGGCCATGAACCACAAGCCAAGAAAAGGCGAATCAGTGGGCCTAATGATACGGGGAAAGAACAGTCTGGTCCACAGCTGGTCTTCAAAGCCGCTGGGATATCTTCTCTGCCACGAAAGCCTCTGCTAACAGTCCATAACCCGGCTATAGCTGCTGGGGTCCCCAAGCCTCAAGATGCTGGAGTCGAAGGTTATTATAACGTGTTATGGTCCGTGACGTACCAATGAGGAAGCTCTTACCCTGAAAGTTTTGATTAGGACTGATGACTACTGAAGGCGAAAGTTTACGAACAAGAAGCACAAGACATGGGACGGTGATGGCATTCTTCGTGTGACCGGTGGCTATGCCCACTTGCAGGACATTTCAGGACGTAGTATGGGCCAAACAGGCTTTGATTCGCCTTTACTCCCAGGATCTACTCTGTCTGTTGGAGGAAAGGAAGTGGAGGTAGACTCCGTGCTGTCGAAAAGTGACTTCATGGCCGGCCGTCCATTCCTCAATTCTGCCATTTCAAAGGCTCTAGTAGAGGTCGAAGATAAGCCGCTGCAGAAGCCGAAGCCACAAATAAAGGCAGCTGCTAAGCTGGAGAAGGAGGAGTTGAATACACCGCTCAATGTGGCAGCACCCAGGAGTCTGGCCACACAAGCTGGTTGGAAGAATCCTTTGCTAGATAGCACTGTAATGCCACGAAGAGAAGACAAAAAGCCAACCCCTCGTCATGATCCCTTTGCACCGCAAGCAATTGTCATGAAGCGCCCGAAGATTGCTCCAAAAGGCAGACAGATTGTCGACGTTGTTGTCGACCCTGTTTTAACCCAACATCTTCGAGATCATCAACGAGAGGGAGTGAAGTTCATGTATGAATGTGTAATGGGAATGCGTGACTTTGATGGGCAAGGCGCAATCTTGGCCGATGAGATGGGCCTGGGTAAAACTTTACAGACTATCGCTTTATTATGGACCCTATTGAAGCAGAACCCAATTCATGAAGAACCCCCCTTCATCAAGAAAGCTTTGATCGTTTGTCCTGTCACACTCATCAACAATTGGCGCAAAGAATTCCGTAAATGGTTGGGTTCTGAGAGGATAGGTGTTTTTGTTGCAGATGGTACCAAGAAAAGGATTACTGACTTTACCATGGGCAGAAGCTATAGCATCATGATCATCGGATACGAAAAGCTCAGGAACGTACAGGAGGATCTGAAAAAAGGCTCTGGTATCGACATTGTCATCGCCGATGAGGGCCACCGGCTCAAGACGGCCAAGAACAAGAGCGCGCAGGCTATCAAGTCATTGAACACCCCAAGGAGAGTAATCCTATCTGGAACACCAATCCAAAACGATCTCAGTGAATTCTTCATGATGGTTGACTTCATCAATCCGGACCTTTTAGGCACGTATAAGACGTTCATGAAAGAATTTGAAGGACCAATTGTAAAGAGCAGACAACCAGGCGCTCTTCAGAAAATTGTGGAGAAAGGGGAGGCTCGGAATGAAGAATTAGCCTCATTGACCAGTCCCTTCATCCTCCGTCGCACTGCCGATCTACTGTCTAAATACTTACCTTCGAAGACCGAATACGTGCTATTATGCCGCCCTACCGCAGCGCAAGCAGCCGCATATCGGCATGTCCTTGCGTGTCCCGCTTTCCAAGCTGCTTTAGGCAGTCCTGAGGCGTCGCTACAACTCATCACTGTCTTGAAGAAAGTTTGCAATAGTCCTTTTTTGCTCAACGGTAAAACCACAGCAGATCCGTCGAAGCCCGTCAGCCCAATCACAGCATCTCTGCTCTCCAGCGTTCCGCCTCACCTACTCCGCAATAATGCTTCGAGCACTAAATTACGCACCCTGGACCAACTTCTCCACACTCTCCGTACCACGACTGATGAAAAAGTGGTCCTTGTCTCAAATTATACTTCAACCCTTGATCTCCTCTCCACTCTCCTCACCTCCCTTGCCCACCCCTTCCTCCGCCTCGACGGCTCTACTCCCTCCTCTAAACGCCAAGATCTAGTCGATACCTTCAACCGTGACCCCGCCTCCAGCTGCTTTGCCTTCCTCCTCTCCGCCAAAGCTGGTGGGGTAGGTCTTAATCTTATTGGAGCATCTAGACTCGTGCTCTTCGACGTAGATTGGAATCCAGCTACCGACCTGCAAGCGATGGCAAGAATCCACCGAGATGGGCAGAAGCGGAAGTGTGTCATATATCGATTTTTGATGGCTGGCGGTATTGACGAGAAGATATGGCAACGGCAGGTCACAAAGTTGGGGCTTGCGAGTAATATCATGGAGCAAAAAGGCGGTTCAAGCAATTTTACTAGGGAGGAATTGAAAGATCTTTTTCGCCTTGACGAGGGTCTCTCCTGCCAGACGCACGACCTCCTTGGCTGCGCATGTGGCGGAAGAGGCTTGCCTGACGTTGCTTTACTTGACCCGGAAGCACCCATCGAGATCCTTGATACTGACGAGGAGGACGTGCGTGAAGAACAAGATCTCCCAGACGTACTTAGCTTGATCAAAGCTAATCAAGTAAACATGGATGAACAAGAGCGGAAAATTAGGGAGGATGCCCAGAGATTACGGGTGAAAGATGATGATAAGAAGATGGAAAGTCTGATGGCGTATTCGCATACTGATACTTCGAAGTTTGGGGAAGTTATGGATGAGGATATGGAGGCGTTGGTGGAGGATGAACTGTTGTTGAGTGTCTTGAAGGATGAGGGAAATAAGGTCAGTTTTGTCTTTGCTAAAACGATTGGGTGAGGGGTTGCTGGGGTGGGGGGGAGAACGGAGTGGTTTCATAGGGAGAACAGAGGGGATAAGCTTTTAGTATTGCGGGTGCGCTTAGAGGTCGGGACTGGCTGGCATAGAGTCGATTCGTTGGGCATTGGACGATCGTAGATGGTTTGCAGGCAGATATGGATACCTCAGCTATAGCTAGTTCAATCATTATCTAACGCGGTAAACCTGTTCCTGCAGCCAATTGCTCCCTTACATCCTCAATCCCCTTATGAATCCTCAGCTCCTTCTCCTCCATCATCTCTACCACCCCCCTCAGCTCCACTTTCCCCATTTCCATCTTCCCCTGCCCATCAAACGCTAACAAGTACAATTCTTTGGCCCACGGACAGGCCCTAACGCCTCTCCAGAACACCTCTCTTGCCTTCTTTCCATCCCCTCTATCCCGCTCAAACCCAAAATACAATTTCCACAATCCCGCGCTATGCGCACCCACCGAATCCTCCCTAACGGCGCGCTCGAAGGTAGCGCGGATGGTATGAGTATTCGAGCCTAGGGCAAGAGAGCGGCGGAGCTCGGTATGAACAGCGAAGAAGTGTGAGATAACGCTTGGACGATCTTCTCTTCGGTCGGGGCTGGGTTGGCTGGTGAATACAATATCTTTCATGATAGACCTCACGCGGTCGTCAATGCGAAAGCGACATTCGATCCACGCGTACAAAGAAAGAAAGATTGTATTCTTTGGGTACGCTTGTATACTCTCGGCCAAGGAAGATCTGACAATTGATGGAGAGAATAACGGAGTATTCCTGGTATGTTGATAAAGGAGCTTGGAGAAGGATTGGTGAAGGAGCTCACGAGCCGGGGAAGAAATGGGGAAGAGGGTGAGATTCTGCTTGAAAGTTGATAGGGAAGAGGAGAGAGAAGAAGTAGTCAGGTAGGTAAGAAGGATAAGAAGGTCTGCATGGAGAATGGCGTCGCTGGCGAGGGAAAGGGAAAGTAGACGGTCGCGGGCGGCTGTGAGTGCCTGCTTGATTGTTAGTACGTTGAAGAATGGAGATGAGGAAAGCCGTACAGTTTGGGTTCGGAGGAGAAGAGAGGGACTGATTCCACGCAAGTCTTGTGGAGAACATTCTCTATGCTCGGGGAGGTTGACATCGCTGACCTTTTCCGGATACATAAGTAGGCGGCGCAGAGCCTGACTTGTTCGCCCCGAGCTGAGCAATTCCCATATCCATGTGTGCCACAATTTTACAGTGTCCCGCCGCGCAGTTTCCCCTAAGCCCCTGCCCAAATTGATCGCTGTAGCCAAGACATTCTCAGCAATACTAATATTTCCTAGGCGATATTCAATCAGCGCGTATGCATTATAGAGGCGTATACTGTCCGACCGCGCTTTAATCATTCCCTTGGCTACCTTCTTCGCTGTTTCGGGTGAAAACCTCATCTCGAAGGCGAGATAATACTCCGCAAGATAGTCTTCGCTAGGAGCACATTGTACCAAGGCCTTGAGTGTTCGTCGTATCCATGCAACCTCGACCGGACCACTATCTCCAGAAAAGTCATGATGCCAAGGACCGAAAGCTGAGAACCAGGTGCCGTGCGCAGCAAAGAGAGACTCGGAAGAAATTTGATAATCGGGCATAGAGAAGCTGAAAGGGTCGTTTTGATGAGACATGTTCACAGAGAGACCTGTGGCGAGACCATCAGTCCCTGGTACGTCTTCCATATCCCTGATACCCTGCACTCGGCAACCAGATGAAGCATTATTGGATTGATGCAATATTTCGTTTCGGAGGAAATGGTTCCTCCTCCACAATGTTGTGCAGTTGTTGGTCTGTTCTGTTGAAAATGGTGGGAGGTGGCAGAATGCAAGCAAGGCTTGGAAAAGGAGCGCAAAGTCTGATAATGACGCTGGCGGGTCAATTAGAGCGCCTCCGACATCCGAGAAAAGTATCACTCGGTAGGGATCGCTCTCATCTACTTCGTCAATGGTACGCGCTACAATCCTAGATTGTAAATATCGTCCGCGCTCTAAGCTTGCCCATGCGTCTAAGAGCTGAGAACCATTTTTAGAGACATATCTGGTGTCTTTTCGTGGTCGTGGTGGCTCCCCGTTCGAATCCATGTAGTTTGCCCATCCTGTAGCGCATTCCTCCCCAATGCGTGAGACTTCGCTTTCCCAAAACCGTTCGAAGGCAGATAAGGCTTCCGCAGCGTTAGAGCCAGATAACGCATGCTCTCTAGATTGGAAACGTTTAGGTCTGAACATTTGCCACTCCAACACCGCTTGCCACGCCGCAATAGCGTTTTCTATGAAACCAGCCTCCCTCATGAATACCGTCATGCGCAACAATACATAGACCTGGTTCTTAAACAATGTACTATTCTCAACACTTGCTGTTTCAGAGGTGGACCGAGCGCGCTGGAGGACACTCAGGCAATCGAGAAAGACACTTCGGGCTTCTTCGTACCGAAATGACGAGAATGTCGTTTGTTTGTGATCTAGGTACTTGATCCAAAGACCTAAGTACCCTGGATGTGCGCGAAGCAAGGTTCGCCATCTGGACAAAAGCTTGCTATTCTCCCATATTTTCAGCCCTTCTTCCATCAGACCTACCAATAATTTCTCTCGTGCTTCTGGGTCCAAAACCTTCTGTATGGCTTTCTCGTACATGGATACTTTGACGTCTGCGTTAGCCTGTTTTTCGGCACTGGTTATCTTCGATCTTGAAAAATGTTGGCCTATCCCCAATATCTCATCTTGATAATTGATGAGGTCCAGCCAGGCTTCACCCCTCGTGGGGTCTGCTTCCGTCGTACGGGCCAATTCTTTTCTTTTGCGTTGTTTAGCCTCGTCCAAACGGTCTAACCAATCACCCTCATATTCCGATAGAGATGCATCACTGTCATAACGGAGATCTTCGTCATCAGGTTGACCGACTGCCTTGCCCTTTCCCTCAATAGACCGGTAATGGCCGATGACCCCATCAGAAGGCGCTGATGAATCCGACTTACTCTCATCATCCCAATGTTTTCTTTTTCTGCCGCTCGCCCGCCTCAGAGGAAGGAAGTCTGCTGCTGCATCGAGATCACGGTCGTATTTCTCATCTAATTTGATGCGTAGTCTTCTCATCCCGATGCCATTGTGCCTGGGGGAAGGGATTCTCTCCTTTTTACTCCGCAAGCCATGACGATTACCTGAAAGCACCACCGCCTTACCGCCACAGACAGATCGATTAATTCTGTTGCTTGGAGATGACCCAATGACGCTTCCGGCACCGGAACGGAAGTAACTTGGTATCACATGATGATGAAGGGTCCCGTAGGACAGATTCTTCGGGTCACCGACCTTGTCAACAAGAAACAAATGTAGCGCATCCTCACTAAGTAACGGTTCCACGTCCAGTAAGTCCAACACGAGTGATTGTTCGTGCTCCTTCGCATGTCGACTACGATGATGATGTCGGCGGAGCGATGGGCGATGCTCGTGGTCTGATTCTCTATAAGAATCTTCTGTTTTTAGGGTACAGCTGTGTTTAGCAATTGTATCTGCATGTGCAGATTGCGTGACCTTCTCTGCATCTTTAGAACTTCCATTCTTGGAAGACACCTGGGCCTTGGATCGGAAGCTCGCGAACTTGGGGGGTGACTTTTTCGCTTCCTAGTAAATGCAACTCAGCGGAACTCTACAGCTGTTTGGATTAGAAGAGGCGTACTAACATACTTGCGAGAGCTCGTCCCCCATGTCTACAGAATAGACGGCTAAAGGTCAATCATCATGAGTGAAGTCGGGCCCGGTTGACACACCTTCGCAAGGAAGGGAGAAGCGAGTTTTGTTATCTTATCTTAGCTTCCTCGTGAATAACTTCTTTCCCTAAAATCTGCGAAGCTGGAAAATTGAAGTTCAGATTCCTTTGACCATTTCGAAGTCACGACGTCGGGCGCTGAGCGGATGATAATAATGTTCCAAGTTTCGGAGATTTAGGACATTATAGCAGTCTAGCAGAATAATGACGACCACCTTGGCGGCCCAGCTGGCCGAAATTCGGGCAAGCACAACCAATCCCCTGGACCTAAAGGCTCAGAAGAAAGCGCATTCACAGTCACTGCTTTTTGAAGCACGAGTTGCTACCACTCAGGATTTTGATACGATATATCAGATATGTTACGAAGGTTTCCAGGAGCTGTGCAAGCTAGACGCAAGGTTCATCGGCTTCGCCAACAATATTTTTAGTGAACAGAGCAAGCAGGAAGACAGAACACAGATGACCGTTACACAAAATGAGCAGCTTGATATAGCTCTGGAAGAGTTCATCAGTTTAACAAGTAGCAAGCTGCTATTGAAGCCGGCACTCAAGGCGCTCGAGTGGCTCGTGAGACGCTTCAGGTAAGCCCAAAGGGAAAATCCCAGCTCGATTTCGTCAGAAAATTCCAATGCTAATACTTCCATAGAGTTCATGAGACTAACACCGTTTGCTTGGTATTCGCTTTTCTTCCATATCACATGGATCCGATATTTCGTACCATGCTCGATATCTTACCCCAGAATATACCACGAGTGCTCAAATTCCTTCATCCATATATTCAACATCGTACCAATCCACCACGCCATAGCATAGTATCTACTGCCACTCACAATCAATCCTTTTTCATGGGGATGAACACTTACACTTTTAAAGTAAGCCGGAAGAAACACCACCACCCTACCTTGATCTCGTTCTGGTCAACGGTAACTACAGAGGCTGTTGCTGCTATGCTGGACCAATCGCGGTCTGGTAGACGTGAGGCGCAGAAGCAGCTTCAAGAAGATATAATATTACGCGTAATACCCTATTTGAATGAAGGGCTCTCTCTTGGAAACGTACCAGACCTTCGAGTAGGGTGTTACATGATTCTGACTGTTATAGCATCAAAGGCCAGCCTTGATGATGAGACATTGACTGCAATGATGGAATCTACAGTGATAGGATGGAAGAGCACCACTCATGCGGGGCTAATCTGTTTAGCTGTTTTGGCGCAGCAGAAACAGACTGCATTGTTACCCCGAAAAGTTTTCAAAGCTTTGATGGCAATCGAGGGGCTTCACGATGATCTTACAATTCTGAAGAACCGATACCTGGTAGACAACCTTGTTCTCGGTGTGTTACTTGGGATCGTCAGTAGGGTTGAGAGAGCCTCAGACACGAAGTCCCTAAGTACCTTTAGGTCACTAATTGAAGCCGGCTTAATGAACGAGTCTCTTGTTGCTATTGCTACCAGATATATGTTGTCAGCGGCTCAGAGCTTTAGTTTGCAGGCGAATCAAGACTTTGACTTGCAAGGTTCTCTAGGCGATCTCATACTTCGGCTCGCAGACTCGGCCACCATAGGAACTGTCGTACAACAAGTCATTAAGGGTTCTGATGTGGACATAGAACATCTAGAGACAAGACTTCAAAGAGTTATACGCCCTATCGAGGAAAGGAATGACATGTTGGTCGAGGATGTGGAAATGAAAGATGTCGAAGAAAGGTCCCCAAATGAGACCTTTGGCATGGCACTAAGCCGGATTCCTACACGAACCGCGTACGAGATATCTTTCCTGTCACACTCTGATTCGTACGTCTTCCCAAGCCTGGCGCATGGGTTTTCTTTGGCGTCCTCTTCATCACACAACATCGGCATCTTTTCGGATTTGACAGTTCTTCGGAAGTCACTCGCAATGACTGAACCCCTTTTTGTTTCCTTCTTCATCCGAATATGGTGCGGCAGCTATTCGACTACCGCTCGAAGTACTGCCATTACCGTTATCTCGGATTTTCTCAAGCAAGAGAGGCTCGTTGCAGATGTACAAATCCTCCTACCATACATTGTCTACGCGTTGGCGGATCCTTCTGTCAAGGTACGCCGTGCTACTGCGGACCTCGTTCTAGTTCTAGCTGCCGAGTATGCAAATTTCCTTAGTCCTGCACAACAGGACACGAAACCAAGCTTATTGGGTCAAGACGAGATATACGGCCAGGGAAAAGAGGCTAAAGAGGTGTCATGGCTAACCGTGACCGAGGCTTCCAAATTTTTGCAAGAGATCATTGTTCCAAGCTTGGAGGAATGCATGCTAGATGCTCTTCACATACTTTCGTATCTTCCGGACAGCTTTATGGGCTCGACGCATGCAAAGGAACTGAGAACTTCATTGCGAGCAGCAATTTTTTCATGTCTCTGTAGTCATGTCGTCAACACACCACTATATTCCGTTAAGTATCGTCTACTACAAATATTGAACCGGGTCACAAAGGTTGGCAGCGTGTCACGGACGAAGGTTTTGTTGCCTTTACTCGAGAAGAGCACCACCCAAAGCCAAAAAGAATTTCAGGTATTGTGCAAGAATCAAGGCATCGTTCCGGAGCAGCTTGTAGAACAGATCGTCAGTGTTGTTGCACCATCTGACCGAGACGGCGTGCAGATTGTGAGGACTATTATTCAGTCGGAGAATCAATCAACATCCCCGCTCTTCTATCCTGCAGTTCTAAAACACGTCCAGAACATCTGGCCATCCTTAAAGACGGATATACAATCCTCAATAGCTAAAACGCTATTGAACATTGCGGTTGATGGGGCAGGTGGTCAAAAGGGAGGATGGCAGCAGCGTGAAGCGACAGAGACCTTACGACATCTTGATCTTGCAACCAATGTACTACAATCATTTCTCGAAGAACTCCCTACCCTGTCTAATCCTTCGGGAGATCAGCCATCAGCCTCGAAACGTAGGCGTACAATTCATGGTCGTGCTGAAGGTTCTGTTACGTCTGATTTGAAGGCTCTTGAGCAGAACTACAGAAGGATAGCTTTTGTCCTCGAACTTATTGAAGCCTCAAAACCCGAAAGGCATCCTGAATTTTTGAGAGGTCTTTTTCAACTGATAGCCGATCTACAGCATTCTAAACACAGCACAGGCAGAGAATTGAGCTACCTCCTGGTCCTTGCGTTGAAGAACACCCTCTCTATATTGGACGCTACCAGAGTAGGTTGCCTTTACTGTCTGGGAACTGTCTGTAATTACTAACATTCTGCAGAGCTCGCCCAAACAGCGCGTTGACCTCTCGGCGATTCGAGCAGACGTACTCATTAACTGCATCAAGATTACACCAAGTCCTCAGGTGCAACACACCGCGTTACTACTAATTTCAAGTCTGGCTAGCGTGGCTCCTGATCTGATCTTGCATAGTGTGATGCCTGTATTTACACACATGGGGACCCAAGTCTTACGCCAAAACGACGAATTTTCTGCATTCGTGGTTAAACAGGTAAGCCAAGGATCTAAGCACGGCTTTGTAGACATTGATACCTGAGGCCAATAGATTATGGAATCCGTAATTCCACGCCTAGTACAATCCTTGCGCAAGGGGAAGGGCGATCCATTGATGGGTGTATCTGAGCTCTTGCTCAGCTTCGTAGCTGCGTACCAGCACATACCAGCTCAGCAAAGGCTGCGGCTTTTCAAATCGCTAGCAGAGAAGCTCGGTGCCGACGATTTCCTGTTCGCATTGCTTGTCTTGCTGAAGGACAAATATCCAAGTGGCAAAAGTGCTACTCGTTTTGCCGTTGAACTAGCTGGCAACCATAGGCCAAAGACGCAGTTCTTGGTAAGGCTTTTTGATGTTAGACAATAGTGTGGCAGGTGCTGATAGTGTACAGACCGTCGAGAAATATCTAGATGTTGCTTTTGACATCCTAAAGCCAAAGCCTACCTCATCCTCATGTCTTGTGACAATAGATAAAGATCACACTCCGGAGAGTATTTTAGCTAACTTGCTCTCTCTGCCATCAATGATACTAAGTGATGAACACTTAATCTCAAGGACAGCTAAAGTTTTAAATGAAGAAAAGGAAGAAGCCGACATAATCCGAGCCACGTACGGTCGTCTTCTCGAACAGATTTTCGCGCTCTCACAGAAGACGAAGCACAACAAAAAGCTCGGCACATCGTGTGAACAATTACTGCATGCCTTGCTTCGCCTGTTCTCCATGTCTGAATTTATTGGGATTCTTCGGATCCTACTTCGCCGCACTGACGAAGGAATTCAACAGCAAGTTCTGCATTCCTTTGAGCGACGACTCAACGATACCCGATCGGAACAAAGTAAATCGTATGAAGCTATCCTCGCATTCCTTCCCCAACTTGCTTCTCTCGTCGAGGAGTCATCTGATTTACCGTTAAAGCACACGGCTATGGCATGTATCGATCGAATCCTAGAAAAATTCGGTAAAAAGGACACTATTATGGTCACCACTATCGCAACTACTATCGCCGGTCCGGCATGCTTGGGGGTGGAAGACAGTAAGTCTCGTGTCATGGCACTCCTTTGTCTAGCTACGATGGTTGAAATCTTGAGAGACGCGTTCATCCCAATAATTCCGCAGGCTCTTCCACAGGTCACAGAATTTTTAGCCGCCAGCATCGAAGCAGATGCCGAGGACAGACGTCTCCATAATGCTGCTTATTCTTTCACAAGTAATCTCCTCCTTTACGTTCCCTGGATGATAACAGGCCCCTCCCTCGACCGCGTCCTGACAATCTCCCACGAATCAGCAAATGCAGAAATGGGCGAAGACTGTGACCAAAACCGCGTCGACACTCTGAATTTACTCGCAAAGCAAATCGAACCTAAAGAACTCTTCGGAGCTCTTGATAGAACCTGGACAAGCGCAATAACCGAAGGCCCAAAAGCAGTTGAAGAACACCTCCTCGTCCTGCGCTCCTCGATCTATCAACGACCCAAATCCTTCATCTCAAAACACTCTTCTTCCCTAACATGTTTCTTCCTCAAAGCATTTGACTTACGCCGCATACAATTCTCGCCTAGAACAGAAGATAGCTATAGAGATAGTGAGGTCGGAGAAGTCGAAGAAGCAGTGAATGAAACTGCGATGGCCATGATCTACAAACTCAATGATACGGCTTTTAGACCACTATTTATGAGGATGATGGAGTGGTCGACGGCGTTGAAAGATGGGAAGAAGGGGTTGCAGAGGAAGATCACTTGGTGGACGTTTCTGGGGAAATTCTTCGGGACGCTTAAGGTGGGTTTATGATGTCTTTGAGTCCATTGAGAAAAGACTGCTTACGGGTCGCGTAGTCTATCGTTACCAGTTATGCCTCCTACATCATTGAAGATGCTGTCGAAGTCCTGAACACCGGCAGCCGAAAGGACTCAGACTCTCGTCTACTGTGGCAAAGGGTCGTATCTACCTTACAAAAGTGCTTCGAGCACGATCACGACGAACTTTGGCAATCACCCAATCACTTTAACCCCATCTCAACCGCCCTCCTCGCCTCGCTCCCCATCGCCAGCCAATTTAACCCCTCCAACCCCCAAGAAAACCCTTCCTTCCAAACGCTTCTCACCGAAACCATCACCGCCCTTGCCGCTGCCACCGCCGATGCCCCCGTCCATCATAAATTCCTAAATACCCAGCTACTTAAACACATGAGCCACGATAGCGTAGCGGTTAGACTGACTGCAGTGAGATGTGAGAGGGCACTGACGAGCAGGCTCGGGGAAGAGTGGTTAGGGACGTTGCCGGAGATGCTACCGATTATTGCGGAAGGGCTAGAAGACGATGATGCAAGTATGGAAGCGGAGGTTAGGAGATGGGTATGGGAGATAGAGGAGGCGTTGGGGGAGAAACTCGATGATATGTTGAAATAAGAGATGTTTTTGCGGTTGTGGGAATTCTGGACTGCTTGCGACAAATATCAAAGTATGTGAACTCTTCCGCCCCAGCAGCCTCGTAGCAAGACTAGTGCCTGTCAATTCACAGAGGATGTGGATGGAAATCCTGGGGGAGGACGGTGATGGATGCTGCGGAAGATATGTAGTTCTGGCTTTTACAATGGGCTGCATGTCGAGGAGGGTTTTGGTGGGAAGGGTGTGGGGTACGATGTGAGAGTCATTACGAGGTGTATGGGAGAGGATTTGGGTCATACGTTGGAGCCGTACTACCACTGTTGAACATTATAACGCACCTGAGTGTATGACGTCGACTTTCAAATCACGCAACGATATCGAAAGACATCCGGGTCATTAACCAACTAAGTACTAGCATTTTCATAGCGTTATCACCCCGTCGCCAATTCTAGTTGCAGGTCCCTTTCCTTCTCCTCTCCTCGAACCCGCCGCCGTTCCATGGAATAAGACAGGCGCCCGCGTTCATGCCACCAACAGCTACCGCCAAAGTCGTGCCTAAGACCACGATGATACTCCTTGAGATCAGGAGCCAGCTTTCATATAAACTCATTGGCCATCAAGGATCACGGCGAGAGGGAGTGTGAAATAATCCTGAGCAAAGGCCGGTTCACCAGCCGGCGTCAAAAGTCAATAAACAATAACCGGTCTCCGTATTTCGAAACTACCGTTTATTGTTTATTGTTTGCTGACTTTTGACGTCGACTGGTGGTTGTAGCGGGTAAAACGCAACCTTCAAAAGAATGCGCTCCGCTCGTGTTCAACGTCCAAAGTGGATGAAGGATACTCTCCTATGAGTATTAGAAGCCCCACTGGTAACCTACTATACTCGTTCTTGAACTAACTCGACGTATATCTCTCATTAAGGGCTTCTCGTTCACTTCTATGGATATTTATGTGCCGGTAAGGTTCCGAGAAATTTAGGTAAATCCTTTGTTATAAATTTAGGCAACGGTTATAGACCCAAGCCAAACATGAGGATAGTCGACAAATAGCGGCACAAGTACCGAACAGAAGTCTGCCAGACGTGATCGGAGGACAATTCCATGACACGAGTATCGTCTGCATCTAGGTCGATTACCTGCAGCTATGGACGTCACATCCGCAACTGGCAAATCAGACCAGCGGGCCACTATGTGGGCGTGAGCTTAAGGTGATGATTCAGAGTTTCATCTCGGGAGTTGCCCAATCCTCAGGCCGAGAAAAGTCCGCTTCTTCAATGTCACTGGCGTTTGTCATATTGATGTTTTCTTCTTGGGAGATTTTGTGCAATTGATGTTGCATTGTTTTCCTTGTCTTTGAATTCGCAACCACGCGCAACGTGTTCAGATTGGGCATCTTAGTGTGGCTGAGTGGATATCCAGAGCGCGGTAATAGTGGTGTAAAGTCTGCATATTCATCCGCTCGGTCTTCTTCTGAGCGTCGACGCTTGTAGTTCGCACAGGTAGACATGGAGGCATATGTGAGTATGGCATCTGCAACTTTCGGCTCTTGACTTGATAGGAAGCTCCGTTCGTCATCAAAGTGTAATAAAGGACTAGGTGCGCCGTTAGCCACAGGTTGCGCGTGGTGGGCGCCGATGTTGAGGATTCCGCTATACGGTACCAATTCCGTCAAGCCAAAACGCTGGGCCGGGTTTCCTGAGCTTAGGCGGCAGCAGATGTCGGTGCTCCGCGATAACATGCGAGGGTTTTGTCTTGTACCCTTCTAGCACAGCTTTGCGCACCCTCATGCCAACGTCCGGGAGGGATGATTGGAGAAAGGTGGGTAGTGACGGGCTGGAGATCGAAGATTGGGTTGGGGCGTTGGGATGATCTGATTCGTGATAATCGAAGTAAGTGTCGACGCTTGGCTGAATAATTCGCTTGAATGTCCTTTTCCTGCTTGACATGGTTTTGTCTCTTGCTGATACTGTGCGAGATGATGGTCGATTAGAAAGTACGGAGAATCAAGACCTGAGCGCGTGGTAGTAGAAAACTTCGTCAGGTACTTTTGGCCAGTCTCAACGACATCACTCACGCAGTGACGCTCCCTTATCGCAGGCTGGAACTAAGTGGGTTTTTTTTTGGCAATGTCGTCTGGCAAGATGTCAAAATTAAGACTTTTACATTTGGTGCAGAGCGCATGTACGCTTTGTAGCATTACGATAATGCTCTCTTCTTGGAAATACCAAAGATACACCTACGAAATTCAGCCTTTGTAAAATACACCATAGAAAACGACCTTCTTACAGTTCGCTTGTTCGGTTTTATTCACGCTTTGATAACCCTGCCCAATTCCAAGTAGTGCCAGTCCATTGAAGATTGAACACACCTGCCATGAGTGTTCATTAAGATAAGGACAAGGATCTCGATCGAGCCCAGATATCTAGATGAGGTGTTGACCAACAGATCAAGCCCCTGCCCACTCAACGACTTCTAAAGCCAACATAACAAGAACAAGTGTCGAGGGAAGAATCCTAAAGAAGTCAGCAATTGCATGAGTGCTTGGAAGATCAGGAGCGACAAACCAAACGACGTAGCTCTGGAACAAGAGCCTTGTTATGGTTCCCATATATACATTGTTAATCTGGCAGATTTGCGCCAATTGCAGTGCGCTCGGCGCTCCAGTAAGCAAAAAGCAGACAATGACAAAGATCGGATCTTCCAGTATGCTGATAGGCGTATATTTAGCTGTTAGGGCTAGTATAGGGGTCATGATGATGGTTGGGAGCAGCATTCTGCTGACTAGCGCACCAATGAGCAATTTTGTTTCCTCTTTGCGATCTCCTTCCAGGCCATTTGGATTTTCGGGAAGTGTATTCCTTGCCAAATTTGCTCCTAAAACGACCAGAATGAGCGGAACAGCGACGCCTGCGCTCTGGCTTACTGCGCTGGTAATCGAATTTTTTACGAATGTTCCTTCGCTGAAAAACAAGCTCTGTAGAGAAGGTATCGAGGCAACAATGATCGCAGCTAACATGGCCCACAACGGGGGATTCATAAAGCTCCACAAGCCAAGAAGGGACCTCTTAACACCAGCGTGGATTGTTGCTAATCCAGTTTGTAGGGGCATTGGTAAGGCTTCGAACACCGCAGCAAACTTTCTTGAGACGTAGTAGGATACCGCACTGGCTCCGCGCTTGACAGCAGTTCCGCACCGAATTAATGAACCCCACGGGCCATTCGGCGCGGGCTCATCGTCAGGATTTGTAGCTGGTGTCTGATTGTTGCCTTGATATGGCAATATATTACCATTCAAAGGCGTAGGTACTAGGCCTGGAGCAGGCCTGAACTTGGTAAACCCAGCTCTTGACGATGCTTTAGAAGAAACCGAAGATGTATATTGCCGATGAGTCACAGGTGTCTGCTCTCCAGGTACAAAGCCTCGAGAGTCACCTGGACTACCCTTCGACGCACCTCTGTCCTCAACGTTGGTCTCACTCGAACCATTGCTAGCATCTTGCTCATCTCCCTCGTCGTCAACAGAAGCATATTCCAGGTGTCGCTCGTTTTCGCCGCTAGGCTCGTCCGTATAGCAGCCTTGACCTCTTTCAAGCTGGTCGTTTCGTTCCTCCTCGGGAAGCTTGGGAGGTGCTAGTAGTACGTTGTAGCCCCAGCTCCACCTGAGTAGCTGACCAAGCTGTTGAAAAATTAGTAGGTATAGGATACCCCTTGCGGCAACTTCGTCATCGTTGTCGTTAGGAATTTTGTCCCAGTGGAGTCCTTTTATCGTTTGCGAGAGAGAAAGTACCAGAGAGATTGGTAACGAGTTAGAATTGCCGAAAACCTGGGCATATTAGCTGCCTTGGCTAGTCCAAAATTACTAGATGCGAATTAAATGCTTACCCCCATAGCTATGACGAAATTTCGACGTCTTTTCTTGAACCGGAAAAGTCTTGACACGCCGATCGAGCAAAGGTAGGAGACCAAAGTCTGGACTAGGAATATCACGGGGATCAACATGAGCTCTCCAATTGTATCAGCCGTCAGCTGCGAAGCCAACTTGGTAAAGACTGGGACTAGATTAGCATGATGTAGCGTTAAGTGGTGAAAGGCATACTTAGGCATGGAGTGAAGAGCATAACATTCAAGTTGGCGGCAAATTTTTGCATTTCTGCATTGAACATGCCTTGCCTTGCCACTATATAGCCTGGCAAGCTGACACATACAACCTCTAATACAGCCTCGAAGACCAGCAATGTAAGGCGTCCGAACGCAGGATGGGAAGAGTGTGGAGGTAATTTTTCCTTTCCCATCATTGCCATTAAATTCGAAGGATGGACTGGTTGTGAGGCAAAGCCCATGGCAGCGGAATTAGCGAAAGTCATAGCAGGGTGAGCGTTCTGAAAGGACGTAGGTTTGGTCATGAAAGTCATGGTTGTCCGAATTTGGCTCACGTCGCGAACCCTTTTGGAATGGTCCCACAACTGACGGGGGGTTTCTTTCGGATTCCAGCCTCATCCAGATACAATTGTTCTCTCGGGTCTACTGAAACACACGGTCGTCTGGTGGGGTAGCTTGAAGAGTAAGGTGGATAAATTAAGGTGGTCTCGAATGCGGTAAGGGTTTCTGAATTGTCGGGCGATTGCTCCAGCAAAAAAACCTCGAATGTTCACATTTGATGATAGAGTAATCGATGGGTGATGCACTACGGGCCTCTATGGAGCGAGTAGTGATATTCTATGAATTATCTGTGGGAAGAGCAATGAAAGTTAACAGAACCGTCAGTCAAAGATAACTTTAAACAAGGCAGTCGTAACTGAGTGCCGACTCTGCCGAGCGACTCCGACTGCAGCTAACCTACTTTAGGCTTACGTTGATACGGTAACGACTGGGACATATATACTACGCTAGAGTAGGAATGTGGCTTTACGAAACCGTTCGACAAAACGTTGTGATACGGCTTGCCATAATAAGGTAGGTACCTATCAATGGACGGGTGGGACGGATATTAAAATACATTAATTTATCTTAGCTTAAGTACCTTGAGTATGGTATCCAAAGGTAATACTCCATAAATTTTTCGCGGGTCATCAGCCACAGTTCTCGACCACTCTAAACCCAAACAGTTATAATCCTGATACCTGCTGTAGCTGGATAATTTCGAGAGAATATTTCCCTCAACGCTTACTTTATCATGATATAGGAGTTCCTGTAGTGTTTGGACATGCCCTGACGTTAAATTGGACTATTCTTATCTGTCTCTTTTAGTATCTTTTCCTCCACAACCTCAACCCATCTCTCACCCTTCGTCGCAAACACAAACATGAGCTCATCACCAACCGCACCGGAGCAGTCCCCACCCCGAGATTCCGCATTCTCGAGCTCAACTTCCTCGGGCGTCAAAGTGGAAGACTTTGCCCAATTACCTCCCAATCCTCAACCGATTCGTCTTCCTTCCTTCCGCACCAATGCCGACTCTCTTGCCACGGCTGCAATGACCGCCTCTTCCACCCCTTTCGGAGCACTTAATGCCGCTCGGAGACCAGGGCCTCCACCATCATCTTTAACTAGCGCGAGGGCTGTTACGCTTCCTCAAGACATGCAGGCTAAGATGAAGGCATTTCACTTATCGAGACCCCCGCCTCAAAACCTCCGAATCCCTCCGAATCCCCTAACGCATTCCACGTCCACTAGTCATATTCCCTCTACAACTAGTTCTATTCCAGGCGGAGCAGTGGGCGGAAACTTAGCCGTACCCGGTGTCACAAGCCCCGGAGGACCACTCGTTGGCGGAGTCGGGGGCCTTCATCTTCCGCCAGGAGCAAGACCGCACGTGCCAAACCATATCTCAGCACCGGCTGTGCCGAGTTTGAAAACGAACTCCAAAATGTCGCTAGCGGCGAAGCGGGGTCTGAATAGGGGTATGAAATTATCTGATGCCTCGGGTCTCCAATCACCTTTGTCCGCTTCAGGTGGTCTGGGAGCAGCTTTGGGCGAATCTCAGAGTGCCAATGGGGAGGCTAAAGATGGTGGTCCTAGTCGCAATGCTAATGGGGGCCAGGAATCATTATTCACCAAATACTCCGAGTTTGTTGATACAAAGACTGGAACCTTGAAATTCAAGGGGAAAGCTACGATACATGGGAAGGGTATAGATTTCTCGAGTGGCACCAGTTTTAGCATTTCTCTTGACGAAGTAGACAACCTCGAAGAGCTAGGGAAGGGTAACTACGGGACCGTCTACAGAGTACGACACAGTAGACCGCAGATACGCAGGCCTGGGCTTGGTCTAAGCGGTAATAAGCCCCCACCATCAATGGCAGCATCATCAAGGCCTGCCGAGATTCCCACAGATACGGGCGCTGTTGACAATAGTGTATCTGCCGCGACGCCTACGTCGGGCGGCACGTCCGGTCTTATAATGGCGATGAAAGAGATTCGTTTGGAGTTGGACGAGGCTAAATTCGCAGCCATCATCATGGAATTGGATATTCTTCACCGATGCATTTCACCCTTCATCGTGGACTTCTATGGTGCCTTCTTCCAAGAAGGAGCAGTGTACATATGCATGGAATACATGGACGGTGGATCGATCGACAAGTTGTACGGTGATGGGATCCCTGAAGGCGTTCTTCGCAAGATTACGGTGTCAACTGTCATGGGTCTCAAATCGCTGAAAGACGAGCACAACATCATCCACCGCGATGTCAAGCCCACTAATATACTCGTCAATAGCAAAGGTCAAGTCAAAATTTGTGATTTTGGGGTAAGTGGAAACCTCGTCGCAAGTATTGCAAAGACGAACATTGGATGCCAGAGTTATATGGCACCAGAGCGAATTGCAAGCGGAGGCGTTGCCCAAGCTGGTGCTAACCCAGGGGGAGGCACCTACACGGTGCATAGTGATATCTGGAGTCTGGGACTCACTGTTATTGAGTGTGCCATGGGGCAGTACCCGTATCCTCCTGAAACGTACAATAACATCTTCAGCCAGCTGAGCGTAAGTCCCCCTTCTGACCGATTGTACTGGGTTGTTCACTAACAACGTCAGGCTATTGTCGATGGTGACCCACCCGATTTACCAGCAGAAGGTTTCTCGGACGCAGCCAGGGATTTTGTGCGGAGCTGCTTGAACAAGATCCCCAAGCTTCGCCCAACATATGCAATGCTGCTACGCCACGCCTGGCTAGCGCCGCTGTTGAAGCCACCGACGATCTCCGAAGCGGATGAGGAGGAAACCGGTGAAGCTTCGGAAGCGGAGCTAAGCACCCCGGGGGTTGTTGACAGAGAGGTTGCGGATTGGGTAGTAGATGCAATGGAGAGAAGAAGGAACGGCTCGATGGGTAAGAAAGCGAAGCCTGCGCTTCACGCCGTTCCATTGGACGCGGTCCCGAGTCCTTCTAAGGAGTCCAGCCCTAATTGACCTATTATGGACACGTGATTGTAACCCAACAGCCTCGGCATTTTCTCTTCGTCATACGGACAATAATGTCACCCGCTGAGACCTCATGACTTACTGAGAATGGCTGGAGGTGTGGAAGCAATGCCTACTTTAGCGGCATGGGAACACCAATCGAGTCACGGGGGAGAAGACTTTGGCATCCAACTCGGAAGCAGTAGTATATACCTCACCTCTTCCCTCGAATCCAGTGTGAGTGTGTCCACATATTGCATTTTTACCGCACCGTATTGCAATGGCCAGCCGCAAGCTCAACACTTGGCGCAGACCAAATTCGAACGATGGTCTCTCGTCGGTTTTGACAGCCATTTCCGGGGGTGAGAGAACGATAGGCCTATCATTGTAACAACAACAACATCTCATACGAAGTACGTACCGTAGTATTCATAGGATTAAATTACATTCGAGGCAGTGGCTTCAATGTTCATCAGTGGAACGTCAAGCCGGTACGATGGGAATGAATTCATTATTGTTGTTCCCGTCAGCGGCCCCTCATAAGGTAACTAGGTGACTAGGTACCTACCGTACTACCTTACTCACACGTACTTTAGTATGTAGGTACGGAGTACCTTGGTCGAAGTTCACTTTATGGTCTGTGTGCCTTACTTACCTACCCTTGTGTGCCTCATATTGCTAGACGCCCGCTTATCTCAGACGGCGACGTTTCGGATTGAGCGACGGTGTTGGAGGCAGGAATAGCCTAACAAAATAGCCCAACAATCGGCCCAACAATAATTAGTCAGCCGAGCGGGGGGATAAATACCCGTTCGGCCAGTTTAGAATTAATCACTCCTTTTCCAATAGAAATCTGAACAGCCAGTTCAGTAGTTTTCAACGGTTCCCGAAACTTACCGGAACCACTTGCTCCGCCTTCCCGATCGTTACTTGAGGATCGACAGCTAGACAACCACCAACCAGATTTAACAATTACTCCGATATCGAGGGCGGGATACACCTTCCCCTTCAATTTCAACCTCGTTCCGATCTTCTCGGACATGATTGTTGAGGTATGTGTGAGTGTGACAGTGTGAGTGTGATGTCTGCCGTGCCGAGCCGAGCTAGAGTATAGTCCACAAGCCAACGTTCCCTCAGCGGTGGCTGAAATAGTGATGTGTGTAAGTATATGAACCATGTTCTCCCTTTTCCTCTCAGAGTTCATTTTCATCCTAGTAGCTTGCAGTGCAAGGTGTCTTGTCATACTTTCTTTTATTAATAATTTTACTCCTCATGATGTCCTTCAATAAGCTTGCCTTAGGGCTTACCCTCCTTAGTACTCTCTATACATCAACCATAGCCCTACCATCGCACCCCAAGAAAGATAGCACCAGAGCTCCTTCTGTCGATGGCCGTTTGTTCAATATCAATGGCAAAACTCAATATTTCGCTGGTGTGGAAACGCCCTGAGAATGTGCCTTCTATTGACGCTTATGTTAATAGACATGTAGGGGCCAACGCTTGGTGGCTTGGGCATCTTCCGTCCAATGCTGATGTTGATATCGCAGTCTCTCAGATTGCTCAGGTAACCCCCATCATTCCTTTTCGTCAACTCAAGATAGCTGACACCTTGGCAGACAGGATACGATGTAGTCCGTGTCTGGGGGTTTGGCAGCACCAACGACGCCTCGACAGCTCAAAACATCTATTACCAAGTTCTCAACTCCTCGGGCCAGTACTTCAACATGGACCCTACAACCGGTAACTTCAAATCACTCATTATCTCAGTACCACCCTTTCTTTCGATCCCACTAATTCTCCAAGAGGCATTCCCAACCTCGATTATGCCATCGCTCAGGCTGAAAAATACAACCTCAAATTCGTCCTCCCGCTCCTCAACAATTGGAACGATCTCGGTGGCATCAACACCTACACCACCGCCTTCGGCGGCTCCGCAACATCTTTCTACACAGACGAGAAAGCCCAGGCAGCTTACAAAGCTTATGTGAAGTTCATAGTCAACCGCTATAAATCTAGTCCTGCCATCTTTGCCTGGGAGCTCTGCAACGAACCCCGCTGCAGCGGGTGCAAATCGTCCATCATCACAAACTGGGCCTCGGACACTAGCGCGTATATCAAGTCTCTCGATCCGGACCACCTGGTTGCATTAGGTGACGAAGGATGGCTTGCACCTCCATTGGGTGATGGTACCTACGCTTATTCGGGATACGAGGGCGTCGATTTCGCCGCCAACCTCGCCATCAAAACCATCGACTACGGAACCCTCCACCTCTACCCCGACAGCTGGAATTACAACTACACATGGGGCTCGGAATGGATCCAGCAACATGACGCTATTGGTAGATCCTTAGGTAAACCTGTCGTGCTCGAGGAATACGGCTCCCCTATCGCGTCGACGCACATCGCTCTGACCAAGCCATGGCAAGATACCGTCGTACAGCACACCGAGATCGCCATGGACTCAATATGGCAGTTCGCAACGCATCTGCCCAGCGGCACCAATGATGTCGATAATTTCGGGATTTATTACGGCTCAAGCGACTACAAAGTTTTAGGTAACGATCATGTGGCGGCGATGCATGCGAAAAAGCCTGCCTGAAAGCAGTCGGTCTATGCCCATTACATACTTCCATTCTTGTTCATATCTTCGGCTCTGATATTCGTTTCATGTTCTTCGCCGGTCTCTGTTCATTAAATGCTAAATTACATGTAATTTAACTTAAATCAATGCTTTATATTTTTTCCTTGAGCAGTCACATTAATAAAATACACATACGACTGCATCGGCAAAAGTGCGAACCTAGCTAAAACCAGCTACAAGCTCACCAAGCTAGCATAAGCCAAAAACATATGTTTAGCCAAGCTTCTAGCTTGCAAGCTCTAATAGCCACTCACCAACGGCTAATAGCTAGCTACAAGCGCTTGTAGCTTTTGATGACAGTCAATTGCTCAAAAGATATGATTTGCTCAAAAGATATAATGCATCACATTGACAGTTTCAGTTTGTTAACATCAGTTTGTGAAATATGCTTTATTTCTTCATTAAATGCATGTAAATGCTGTGTATATTGTTAGGACCATGCCTAGAGCAAGTCATAGAGGTACGAGTAAACGGGATTCAAAGCTAAAGAGCAAGGTCTATCGAGGTGCGAAGGCTATATGTACAGGAGGAAGGGGAGCGCTAAGCCCGATAGGGCCTTAGGCCCGCTCAAAGGACGCGCGTTCCAGTAGAGGGCTGGGCACGCTCGTAACATTACTCCCTCCCCTCAGCCAAGCAATGACCCCATTGCTTCAATCAGTTCCATCTTGTCGTATCGAGCGTTCCAAGCTCATTCCATCAGGCGTTCCAAGCCTATTCCTTTTGGTCGGATGCCATTGTAGCAGGCTCACTTCTGGTTCAGGCCGTTCAAGCAGGCTCACTATCGGGTGACGGGCTCAATTGATGAGGTCAATCGTTGTCTTCCGATTCGTGCCTACTACACGCATGTGGTAGAGCTTGTTCCGTTCGTGCCTACTACACGCATGTAGTAGAGCTTGTTCCGTTCATGCCTTTGTAGCAGGCTCACTATCGGACGTGCCCTTGAAGCAGGCTCACTATCGAGTGACGGACTCAATCAAGAGATCAATATCGAACGCGCCTTTGAAGCAGGCTCACTATCGATTCGTGCCTACTACACGCATGTAGCAGGGCTTGTTCTGTTCGTGCCTACTACACGCATGTAGTAGAGCTTGTCTTCTGGTGACGAGCTCAACCAAGAGATCACTTCGAGTCGTTCTGTGTCATTGTAGCAGGCTCACTTCGGGTGCCGTTCAAGCAGGCTCACTTCGGGTGACGAACTCAGTCAAGAGGTCAACTATCGGCTTTGTCATTGAAGCAGACTCACTATTCTTGTCATTCAAGCAGGCTCTTTCTATTCAGCTTCAAATATTCAACGATGAACGAGTTTCAGCTCATATCTTCATGGTTTCAGGCATATAGTATATGTTCATCCTCATTAGACAATAGACATATAATATACGTTTCATTCTGTCTGTAGTACATATCATCTTTGCTGTTGTTGTCAATGTCGTGAATAGAGATAAATCGTAGAAGATACGAATAAGAGAAGGTTCGTGACTGAATCGAGTGAATTGTCATTGAAGCAAACTCACTTCAAGTGTCGTTCAAGCAGGCTAACTATCAAGTGACGAGCTCAGTAAAGAGGTCAATTGTTGTCTTCTGATTCATGTCTGCAACGCGTTGCAGAGCTTGTTCTGTTTATGCCTATCGCATTTGATAGAACTTGTTCTGTTCATTCAATGACGAGCTCAGTCAAAAAATCAGTCGAGATTGTCTTTTAATTCATGTCTGCAACGCGTTGCAAAGCTTGTTGTTTTGCTTTCGATCGTAAAGCTGCAAAACTCGACTAAACTAGAAAGTGAATCACTGTTGTGTGATATGTACGAAGCTTTGAATAATGTTAGAATCATGTCTAGAGCAAGTCATAGAAATACAAGTAAATGAGATTCAAAGCTAAAGAGTAAGATCTATCAAGATGTGAAAACTATATATACAGAAGAAAGAAAAGCATTAAGCTCGATAGAGTCTTAGACTCGCTCAAAGAACGTGCGTTTCAGTAGAGAGCTGAGCACGCTTGTAACATATATAGTATATACTAAATTAATATCATAATAAACTGATATATAAAGACTAAATCAGAGACTATTATCAGAAACTAAATCAAAAATCAGATTTGAGTTAACTCTGTAACTCTATCAAGACATTGTTTAAATCATGTTACATCTTCAACTTAATATATCATGAAATATATCATGTTTAACTTGATAATTCTTAAAAACAATCACAACGCATGCATTACAAATTTTGAAAAAGAGCACTATAAACAAGACAGAATGAATTTAGAAGATGATTAAACAATGATGAATTGCATGAATTGCAGCAATGCTGATTTGAAGATGATTGTAAATGACATTGATTCATTGCAAGAAAACAAAGATGCAAAGTTGAAACATTTACATAATGATGAAGAGAACGTTGTTAATATTATTGATTTACTAATAAAGATATCAACGTTAGAGAAAAAGAAGAGCAAAGATCATTCATGAAAAGATATAACATTGAAGCTGATTCAACATCTTTAATGTTATGATTCTAGTTTTCGTCTATTCTTTCTAGCTCTGACCTGAGTTTCATTCTAATCGAGTCTAGTTATCATGATGAATTGACTCATAAAGATTAACTCTGAAACTCTATAACTCTGTCAAGACATCATTTAGACTACGTCATATCTTCAACTTAATATGTCATGAGTTATGTCATGCTTGACTTGACAATGCTTGACAAACTCTTTATAGTTGATCAATTTTCTCGAGTTATCGAGAGTTTCTTAATAATTAGCTCTATCATAATATATATTCATTCTGTGCCTGCTTAGAATATCACATTGTCATATCATTCTTATAGATCTCGTCTATTCATTTAGTAGACTCAATCATCACAGTTCTAATTATTTCAAACTCTTCTTAAAGATGATAATTTGATATTCAAGCATGATAAGAGTAACATGATCGCAACAGAATTGAAATGACAATGTCTCAATCTTACAAGATATCATATCAGAAAACGAACGTTGCATAATGAAATCAGAAAGCAAAGAAGCAAAAAATGAACTTTCTCTTGATATTAATGAACAACTGACACAAGCAATGTTTTAACATGATGAATTGCAAAAGAAACAGAAGTTAGCAGCTATTCTGTTGAAGATTTAGACTCTGCAATTCATTGAAACAACGAAGAAAAGTCATTAAGCTTTCACTTGAGTTTTCACGAAGAATTTGAATGATCTATGCATCGTTTTCATAATGTTGACGATGATGAAACGAAGTCATCATGAGATCATTTTGCAAAAGCGAAGATTCTCAATGTTTTTGAAGAAGTATCATGACAAAATCATAAGAGAACATAGAGAGTGAATTCGTGATGTCAAAATCTTATTTTAAAATATATTTTAATATTTTGAAAATAATGAGAAAAAGATTTTGTACTGCATGATTTATCTGAAGAATGAATCAAAGAAACTTTGATTCAATCATGAAGAGACTATGTTTGCAGCTCAGCAAACATGATTCAATTTTATCAACTTTTTTCTGAATTTAATTGAAGATTTGATGAATCGAAGCATAAACATGACTCAGCAGTATGCAAATGCATTGCAACATTCAGATCAGATGATATGAATGTTTACAATTCATCTGAGCACTCTGAAACATCAACTTTCATTGTATAATGATGAGCATAAGTGAGCTCATTTATTCATCAAGTTGAAATCTGAGCTGCGTGTGATCATTACTAATGTGCAGTCAATTTCTATCACATGAGATGCGTTAATCAATCTTGTTGCTCGATTGAAAATAAATCTACGAAAAGAATACATCTTGTCATCGAAACAATCTTGAGACGAAAACTTGTATGATCAAGATAAAGTCAACAAGAAGACTCATTCAAAGCGAAAGAAATCTCATTGATCAATCAGATTCAACTTTTCATCAAAGACAAGCTTACATGCTTCGTCATGTTATAGCAAGAATTTGTTCAATATAACATGTTACATATGCAATCAAAAAAGTCATTACTTTACTGATTTTAAAGATGAAAAGATCAAGAATAGATCAAAAGAATCTGATGTAAATCAAGTATTCATTGATTTAATGTTGCATATGAGTTGTCTTAAGATTTCAAAAAAAGACAAGCTCTTGATGAACACTTCAAATTATTGAGAGAAAAACAAGAAGTTCTCTTTGTAAAAACTTTTATATATAAAGAGCATGTAATTCAAAAAGATCAAAAGATAGAAACAAAGATTCACATGAATATTGATGTTGAGATAAACATGATTAGTTAACATTTTATCATCAAGCAAGATATGTCATTGCTGAACGTCAATCTCTCAAGATTTATTTGAATAAATGATCAAAGTGTTTATTATTATGACGTTTATAAAATGTGTTATTGACTGAGAAACAGCTGAGACATAAAGAAAAAAGATATAAGTATCTTTTATGCTATTGACAAGAAAGAATCTTCTTTGATTCTGAGTATGTCAAGTATGCAATTCAAGCATATTCAAATAAACATGATTGCAAGAACATGATGTTTTAACGTGAATAAACACGCATTTAAGTTGTTCTTTGCACAAGTATTTGCAAAAGCTTTACAAGATGAGTCTACTATGTATGCTTTTATCATGATCAACGTTGTCAAAAAGTTAATCGTTGAACATCAAGTGAAAGCAATGAATAATGTGATGAATTGTATCATAAACACACTCAAAACACAGACTTTATTCATTGAATTGAAAGAGTACAAAGACATATTCTTGATAGAAAGTGCAGACAAACTGTCTTTGCATGAAGATCACAATCATGCAATCGAAATCACTGCAAAGTCATCATATGAATCATTGTATAATCTGTTGAACACAGAGTTAGCGACTCTGAAACAGTATTTAAATAATGTTTTAGTGAAAGAATGAATTAAGCACTTCGTCAGTTCAACTGACGCGTTTATTTTATTTATTCTCAAAAAGAATGATAGTCTTCATCTATGTATGAACTATTAAGATCTGAATAAGATCACTGTTAAAATTCGTCATTCACTGTCTTTAATTAGTAAAACTCTAGACAGACTCAATAAAGTCAAGCAGTTTACTAAGTTAAATTTGAAGAATGTTTATTATTGTTTCAGAATTCAACGTGAAGACAAGTGAAAGATGATGTTTCATATTTGTTATAATCACTTCAAATATATGATCATATCGTTTGATTTAATCAACATGTCTATCATCTTTCAGACTTATATTAATAAGATCTTGACAGAGCTTTTAAATGACTTTTATGTTGTTTATCTGAATGACATTTTAATCTTCTTCGTAGAGAAGACTGATTACGTAGATCATGTGAAGCAGATTCTTGAAAGATTAAGAAAGTTCAAGCTATATGTTAGCTTGAAGAAGTGTGAATTCTTCATCACTAAAGTGAACTTTCTAGAATTTATCATATTCACAGAGAGCATTTCGATGAATCTAAGTAGAATAGACATCATCAAAACGTGACTCAGATTGAAGATGTATTGAAAAATACAAGTTTTTCTGAGATTCATCAATTTCTATCGATGTTTTATACATTATTACTCTCAGATAGCAGAATCTTTAACAGAACTACTGAGAGATAGTGTAAAAGATGTAAAAACGAACTCATTCATATGATCAAATGAAGCGAAACAAGCTTTTAATCAACTTCATGACGTCTTTATGAAAACATCTATTCTAAGACACTTTGACTCAGAGTGACATATACACATTGAGATTGATGCATTCAATTATGCAGTCGCGAGTATTTTGTCTCAGTCAGATAACAAAGATCAATGACATCTGATTGCATTCTGATTCAAAATGATGATAAATGTTGAAAGAAACTATGAAACATATGATCAGAAGCTTCTAGTCATAGTAGCGATGTTTAAACATTGATGACACTATGTGAAAGACAGTTATCATACTGTTGAAGTTCTGACTGATCATAATAATTTGAAGAATTTTATGAATGTTCAAAAGCTAAACGAAAGACAAGTTAAATGAGTCATGAGATTGTTGATTTGCAACTTTGAAATAGCACATAGATCAGAAAAGACAAACTCGATCAATGTGTTGTCAAGATGATTTGACTATAAGAGTGAAAACATCTCTGCGAATCATTTGCTGCTCACTCTGCAGCGAAAGCTGATTAGAATAGAAAGCTTAAATAGCTTTATATTCATAGCAATCAGAAAACTATACTGTATACAAATGATTAACGATGTCGAGAAGACGTTCATTCACAATATAAGTATGAACAGATATTCAGCAGAACATGTTGAAAGCAGACTGCAAGATGAAATTCACTGATGAATACAAGTGATTAATGATGTTGAGAAAATGTTTGTTTACAGTGTCAGTGAACGAAGATATTCAGTGAAACATGTTGAAAACAAATCGCAAGATGAAATCTACTGTACATGAGTGATTAACGAAGTCGAGAAGATATCTGTTCACAGTGTCAGTAAAAACATGAATACATGTTCAGCAATGCATGTCAGAAGTATGCTGCTGAGAATCATGATTTTAGCAGTGCAAGAAATGCATCTAGATGAAGTACATTTCTTAAGAAGTAAAATCTCTCAACTTGAATCAACAACTTTGAAAAGCACAGACGTTGAAACATCAATTCATAGAGATCGCAACGTAGTTGAGAAACAGCTTAATTCTGTTGTTGAAACTGTTGATTGCAAACAATTCATTTCACATGCAATTGTCAGAGTATTGACAATTCATGAAACAATATACAACTTCAGTAATAAATTTGTAGTTGAGCTCATCAAAATCTTACAGCAAGAAGATGAATTTGCTGTGAGATTAAAAGCAGACAAAATGATGAGTATACAAAAGAGTAATGTTAAAGCTTGAACATTAAATAGTCAAGAAATGATAGAGTACAATGAATCATTGTATGTTTCAGAAGATCTTTCTGTCAGAGAAGAGCTGTTGAAACGTCATCATGATAACTCATTAGTAAGACATTTTGATGCTGACAAGATCAGCGAGCTATTAGATCATAAATATTACTGAAAAAGTATGATCAAGAATGTCAAAGAGTATATAAATACTTGTGACATTTGTCAGAGAGTAAAGATGAAACGTCATCTATCATATGATGAGTTGAGATCGTTATTTCAACTCACAGATTCATGAAAAGAAATCACTATGAATTTCATAACAGATCTGTCATCTAGTAAATGAAAAGAAATTGTGTATGACTTGATTCTCATGATAGTCAATCATTACACGAAGATGATGCATTATTTATTTACAAAGAAAACTCTGACTGTCGTAAAGTTAGTAGAGTTGTTCTTCAAGAAAATTGCTTTAAAATATAAGATCTCAAATGATATAATTATTGATAAAGATAGTTTATTTATCAGTGCGTTTTGATCAAAGATCTGCTATCATGTCAAGATGAAACGATGACTAAGCATTGTTTTTCATTCACAAACAGATGATCAGACAGAACAACAGAATCAAACGTTGAAACATTATTTAAGAGTGTATTGTTTCAAAAAGCAAGATGACTAAGCTATGCTTCTACTTATAGTTGAGTTCATTTATCATCAGGCAAAGCACGCTTCGTTGAGCTGTAATCTCTTTAAAGTTATGTATGACTATGAATTAATCTTTGACATATGCATCAAGAATGATGCTATGAAAGAAGAAGTGTCAGCAGCAAAAGAACATGTTGAAATGCTGAAAGATGTGCGAAACACGTTGACGCAATGATGACAAAATGCAATTGATGCTCAGACAAAGTACTATAATTGAAAACATAAGTTTAAGTTCTTTAATGTTGACAATTTAGTCATGCTATCAGCAAAAAATCTAAAGCAGAAGAAGTCAAGTAAGAAGTTATCAAATAAGATGATAGAATTCTTTCATATACAAGAATTCATAAACAAGCAGACGTATTGTCTTGATCTTTCAATCATCTATAAAGTTCATTCTGTCTTTCATGTATTTCTTTTAAAGTCATATAATTGTAGACTAAATGATAACTCTATACTCGATTTTTTTGTACTCAAGCTTATTAATGATGAGTAAGAATGAAAGATAAAAAAGATTCTACAGAAGCAAAAAAGAAAGAAAATCTTATATTATAAGATACAATGAAAAGAATATTTCATTGAATATGATCAATAAATATTGAGCGAAAATATGAAAGATGTCTTGAAGCTTATAGAAGTTTTTGAAATGAGACTGAAACAAGAATGAAAAGCATAATCACTCACTTTCAAGCATAAACTCATTATTAGAAAAGAAGAATCACTGTATTATGATAGTTTCATCTTCTAATGAGATGATCACATATGTAAATCAACAGACAGAAGAAAAAAGCGCAAAGATGCTCAAACGCGTTCGACAAGAGAGCACAATCATCACGACACAATAAACATCATGCAATCATCACTTCATCAAACATCTTTCACATGAAGCAAGATTGCAAACTTTTTCTTCTTTTTCATTATCAGATTTACATTGAGACGCGAAGACAGAGATTCAAAAGACGACAGATTGTGCTAAAATATATCAAAACAATTAAAAATGCTGACAAAACAATATATAATCAAGATTAAATGTATCACAAAGCGCTTTACATTCAGAATTTCTCTAACAATGTCATTGATAATCATCATCTTCTTGAGAATGAGCTTTTGAATCTTTAGAGACTTGAACTTGTGAATTCTCTCAAGATGACTCTTTATATAAGTCGTTGTCATCAACATCTTGTAAAGAATTTTCTGATGAGCAGTGAATATCTTCAAAGTGATGTTCTTTTCTTCATTTTCAATTGCACTATCATGAATATTCTGCAGACGAAAGAATTCATTGACAGTTGAAATGCAAATGTTGAGAATCTAAACATTGAATCATGAGCGTTTAGCAGATGTATCAGATAAGTATATTCATTGTGATACAGAAACTCTCATTACTTGCACAGCGAGCACACTTCTTGTACATTGTCTTCTTTTGAAAGATGACATCACATCGCGATGTTCTATTCTTGATGTGTAGAACTCAAGCACACTTTATACAAATCACTTTATTTAAAGTTTTAAAATCAGCAACGCTTCTCTTGTTATTTCTTACAATTGACAGCTGAAAAGCATCAGTAATGACATCAAGAAGTTGAATAAGTGAATCTCATCATTGTTCTTTGATTTCGCAAAGTCTGTGAGTTTAACAAGATCATCAACAAAGCATCAATGATTATTTCTTCTTTCATTGTCTTTTGAATTTTCTCTTCAATAGCTGAAATGTACTTGAAAGTTTGAATAGTAGAAGCAATGAGTTTTCAATCAGAATTTGATGATGTTTGCATCATCACAAGCAATTCAGCATCAGCAGCATCATGATCATCACATCTGATTGATGTTTTTTGAGCAGACTTATGATACTGTTAATCGCAATAATAGTCGTGAAATTTCAAGTTGTGATATCACTTACTTTCATAATGATTTTGACTTGATCATCAGTTAACTTCATCATCTTACAACTTTCTTTGAACGTTGCTGCATGTTCACAACTCATGATTTAAATCTCTTACTCTTACTATATAAATATACTCAAAGTTTGTCAAAAGTAATCACATAATGATAAAAATATGATCATGATTGAAAAAAGATGAAGTTGAAGAAAATGAGAAGTTAAGAGAAACTGAAAGAGCAATAAACAAATCAACAATTATTATTCACTCTTGTTTACACTTTATCATTTCAACAACATCATTTACTTGAAAGATAAACAATGTTTATGTGCTATTTACACGTCATTATTGCTGTTATTTACATCAACTACACATCATATATACTATTTATAATGTCATCTATACGCATTATAATCGAAGACGAATCATCATTCAATTGAAAGTTTCTCTTTTTCTTGTTTTCTTACAGAGATTTGAAGGTTTTTATCGAGAGCTTTTAGAGCGAATCAATGAGTGCGCGTCATCATTTATCAAAGTAAACAAAGACATTAATTATTAAGATCGAGAACAAACTCACTTAAAAGAGAAGACAATTGTCATGATGAATTGACTTATAAAAGTTAGCTCTGAAACTCTATGACTTTGTCAAGACATCATTTAAACTACGTCATATCTTCGACTTAATATATCATGAATTATGTCGTGCTCAACTTGACAATGCTTGACAAACTCTCTATAGTCGATTGATCTTCTTGAGTTATTGAGAGCTTCTTAATAATTAGCTTTATCATAATATATACTTATTCTGTGCCTGCTTAGAATATCACATTGTCATATCACTTTTATAAATCTCGTTTATTCATCTAGTAGATTTGATCATCACACTAGTGAGCATTCAAGCTAATAGTGATGTCATTGAAACTCTGCATCATATGTGTAAGATGTCAATTCTTTTGAGTTTAACACAGAACTGAGAAACATACATATAAAGAATCGAGTTTTTTTCTGTAAATACTTTTCTTTCTTAGCATTTATCTATTAGTTAAATGACATTCATATGACTCGCTCTATGCTGATCTCTAACAGTAGATAAATGCTAATCAATTCTGTTATTGATGTGTAGATGATATGAAATAATTTACTTCTATTCAGAAAATTCGCAAGAAATTCTTCAAATTACTTTCATCAAAATATACATTCAAATTTACTCAAATTTATCAAATCAATCACTCAAATTTATCAAATCAATCACTCAATCTTATCGCAATTAAATCTATTTATCTATTTTTATCTTTCTTACAATGACACACAACTCTGAATTAGTCGAGTCATGAACAGCTCATCTGCTTAAAAGCACTGTTAGTAGACGAGTTTCTCTTATTTCTTTCAATGCTTCAACGAGATCTCAGAATGTTGCTATCTCATGAGACATCAACATAGATCAACAACTTCGTCAATGAACTATTGATCAATCAAATGAGATCATCAAGATGCTGATCGAGCTAAGAGATCAACAAGACATGACTTTAAAACTTAACAAGCAATGAATTAATCTACAAGTCAATCACATCAAGAGACTTAATGAGCTAGAGATCAATCAAACAACAATAAACACTCAAGAAGAGACTATCATCAAACTATGAAAGAAAGTATTGAGTCTTAAAAAGAGACAGCGTTCAGTGAATCATCTTTGATCTCGACAGTCTACGAAGTCTCGAGCTTCTATTGAGAATCATACTTGACGAGAGTCATTCACTCTATTCGACAATGATCATTACAAGTTCTTCAAGTTTTTGAATTCATCTATATTCACTGATGAAGATGAATCAACATGAGACAGCTGAAGAGTCAAGATAGACAACAAGCTTCAAACAAATGTCAATCACTTTGATAATGAGAATATCTGTATTGTTTATGTGATATCTAGACTAGAAGATGATGCTGCTAAGCACATCTTCGCTCGACATTGACATGATGCTTCACATTCATACATTTTGATCAACAAGCTATTTGAGCATCTGAAAGAAATATACGATGAACTGAATAAGAATCGAAAGTGTCGTTGTGAGTACAACGCTCTGAGACAAGCAGACAAGTTTTTCAATGTCTTCTACTTCAACTTTATGAAGTTATTCAGTTATTTCAAATACAACAATTGCATTCTAATGAACAATCTTCAGAATAAAATCAATAATCGCTTGCAGAATGCTTTATCAATCTGTTCAAAGAACTTTACTTCGCTCACTCGCTTAAAAATCTTTCTTCAAGATGTGAATAGTAAACAATGAGTCAATTATCAGCTTCGCAACGAACGTTGCACTGTCATCATCAAAGTCACTGTCATATCTGACAAATGTGCTACTTCATTGTCAGTGATGATTTCAATAATTGATTATGTTAAGTTTATCATCTTTTCTATCTTTGAATCTGATTGAGCGAAATCATCTATCATCTGCTACATCTGCAAAACTTCGAGTCACTTGTTCAAGAATTGCTCTCAGAACAAGATCAACATCTTGACTTCTTAAGCTTTCACTTCTCGTCTACATGAGATCATCATTTCGAAGAATAAAGAGAATGAGAAAATGTCTTTCGAGAATAATAAGGCAAAAAACTAGAGACTTTCATCAAAGACGCGATGAAAGATGTGTTAATTTCTTCAATGATGAGCATGTCAAATGATTCTTTTACTTCTGAATCTTTGATTATTGAATGTGTACTTTCTAGCAATGAAATTAGTTACTCATTGAAGTCATTGATTAACATTGAAGCTGCTGACTATTCATTCATTGATGAAGTGATCACGTAGATTGTTTGTGATCAGTTGCAAATCAAGTCTTTGACTTTGATCAAAGCGAAGTCAATTTGAGAATTCAACGATCATTATGCTAAGAAATTCATTACTCATGTCATCTATTCAAATCTGACTGTTTAAGATCATACGATTGACACAGCTTCTATGTTGATTACTCGATTAAATCAACATCAAATGATTCTTGAAAAAACATGAATGAACAAAATTAATCTAATAATTGATACGCAAATCGATTCTCTTCGATTTTCGAATTTCAACTCTACTAGTCAGAAATCGATTGCTCTATTCTCAAGCAATAAATCAATCACGAAACGAAAGAGCTTAACTTCTACTCATATACTGAAGAGATTTTTCACTTTTGTTACATCTCAATTCAGTCAAAACAAGAAGTTCATTGAACAGTTAAAACAGCGCTGCGCGACTTTGACTAACGTCAATTTTAAATCAACGTTCAGTTTGAAACCATTCTCTTTCAGTTCAATGAACATAGCAATGATAAAGACAACGACATATAGAATGTTAGTTAAACGTTCAGACGTCAAGATCTTTGCTGTTATTGTCTCGAAAATCAATTGACTCATAACTACAGCTGAAAACAAGTTTGAAGAAGTGAATCTGCATGAACTTTCTTACGCTGAAGCTCTCAAGCAAGTCAAGATCAAGCTTCTCTCTGAATATCACGACTATCTAAACATCTTCAATCGAGCAATGATCAATCAGCTATCATTGCATCGTTTTCACGATCACAAAATTGAGTTGATCAATGAAGAAACATCTTCTCGAAGCAGACTATATCAGATGTTCAATCACAAGCTTCAGAAGATAAAGAAATATCTGATTAATCGTTTAAACAAAGAATTTATTTTCTTCAGCTTCGCATCATACGTCTCGCTCATCTTGTTCATTAAAAAGAAAGACGAAAGTCTGCGTTTCTGCATTGATTACAGAAAGCTCAATGCTTTGATCAAACGAAATCATTATTCTCTGTCATTGATAGACGAGACTTTCACTCATATACAAGAAAGCAAGTATCTGACTCGATTGAACATCATTGTCGCGTTCAATAAACTACATATGCATTCAGATAACGAAGATTTGACTATCTTTATTATCTTCTTTGACTCATACAAATATCATGTAATGCTCTTCAAATTAATAAATGAATCAACGTTCTATCAACATTATATGAACGACGTGTTGTTTGAATATTTACATCAGTTTTGTCAGATTTATCTAGATGACATTATCATCTACAGCAAGATCTTGAAGAAACACAAGTGACATGTACAATTAATCTTGCATAGACTACGAGAGATTGATCTACAGATAGACATAAACAAATGCGAGTTTCATGTGCAGAAAATCATCTTTCTAGAACTATTAATATTCATCAAGAAACTAAAGATGAATTCTTGAAAGATACAAACAATCATTGAATGATTTATTCTCATCAATCTCACTCAGATACAGTTCTTCATGAACTTCTGCAATTTCTATCGACGCTTTATCAAGAACTTCTCGAAGATTGTTCATTTCATGATTCAACTTACTCAAAAGAAGATCATATTTGAATGAAATGAAGTCTGTCAGATCATCTTCAATCATATGAAGAGATGTATGATTGAGACTTTTATACTACGTCACTTTGATCAAACTCATGAGACTATTCTTGAAATCAACTCATTCAACTACATCAACGATGAAGTTCTCTCTCAATATGATGATGAAGAAGTACTACATTCAATTGTCTTTTATAGCAAGAACATGTCTTCTACTGAATGCAACTACAAAATATATGATAAAAAACTTCTGATCATTATTTGAGCATTTGAACACTGACGACTTGAACTGAAGCTAACTGACATTTCTATCAAGATGTTGATTGATCATCAAGCGCTCATTTCGTTGATGAAAGATAAAGAGCTGAGCAGACGTCAGATGCGCTGAATTCAGAAGCTCGTTGACTTCAACTTCAGAATAATGTATCAATTTGACAAACAGAACATCAAGATCAATGCATTAACTCATCAAGCTGACGTCATGCTCAAAGATTTAAAAGATGAGCGCATTCGCTATCAATGAATCACTATTCTGACTTTGAATTGAATGAAAATTGCTGATTTAAAGAAGAACATCAATGAATCAATCTATAAACAGATGTTTGAGACTAATGAAATCGACGAGAATTGTATGTTACTTTGCGAAGCAATAGCAAGAAATAAGATACAATATGAAGATATTAAATTGAAGAATTGTTGAATTCAGAATGAAATTTTGTATCATGATAGTCAGTTATGAGTCTCATTCAACGAGCTTCTACAAATGAATTTGATTCGTGAGATGCATGATCAATCATCAGTTGATCATTCTGATATTCTTAGAACTGTGAAAGTCATAAAGCGAAACTACTATTGATCATTCATGCGAAAAACGATAGATCAATATATTTGAAACTGCTATATCTGTCAACGTTCAAAGACATCTAGAAATAAATCAAATGACTTGCTTTAATCTCTATTGATATCTGAACAGCGATGACAAGACATAGCAATGAACTTCATTATTGATCTATTTGATTCAAGCGAGTACAACGCTATTCTGATGATCATCTGCAGATTGTCAAAGAAAAGACATTATATTTCTTGCATCATTGATGATGAAGATATCACTGTCGAAAAGACAGCTGAAATGCTGATTCAATGAGTATATTGAACTCATGATTTATCAAGCTTCATAGTATCTGATCGAGATTCGCAATTCATCTCTATACTATGAAAGTCTCTTTGCAAACGACTGAGCATTTTTCTTCAGTTGTTCATCGTTTATCATTCTCAGATCAATGATCAATGCGAACGAGTCAATCAGAATGTCAAGCGATATCTTTAATTCTTCTGTTCATATATGCAAAATGACTGATCTAAGTGACTACTTATGATCGAGTTTGTCAACAATAACATCTTGTTCTCAGTCATCTTCTTGATTCTCTTCTTCATGAACAAGAGCTTTCATTCTCATATGAGCTTCAACTCTGACATCATCGAGTATGAAAGCACTCGCGAACGCTTGCAGATTAATCAAGTCAAGAATATATCTGAACAAATAAACAAGACATTGATCTTCGCTCATGAAGCTCTGATCAAAATACGAAAACAAATGATGAATCAAGCTAACAAGCATAGAAAGAAAATCAATTACAAGATTGAATCAAGAGTGTTTCTGAACAAATGAAACATTGTTACAGCGAAACTCTTCAAAAAATTGAATGACAAGATGCTTGATTCTTTTCAGATCATTGATCTTGTTAACTCATTCTATAAATTGAAACTACTCAAAACTATGCATATACATGATGTATTTCATTCAGAGCTTCTTCATCTCATTGTTAATGACTCTCTGTCTGATCAGAAGTATGAATTCTCAAGATCAATAGTGATAAACGATGAAGATAAATGAGAAATTGACGATATATTGAACTCTCGATGATATCGAAGACGACTTCAATATCAAGTCAAATGAAAGAGTTATGACAACGATCTCAACTGATATAACGCTGACGACGACGAATTTATGAACGCTCAAGAGATGATTGATGACTTTCATACTAAATATTCAAGAAAAGCGCACTAAGAAACAACATTCATGTGAACATGAATATTCAAGAGAAGAAAGTAATGTTACGATTCTAGTCTTCATCTTGATTTTATTCTAATCGAGTCTAGTGAGCATTCAAGCTAGAAGTGATATCATTGAGATTCTGCATCATATGTGTAAAATGTCAACTCAATCAAGCTCAGCACAGAGCTGAGAAACACACATATAAGAATTGAGTTCTTTTCTGTAGATACTTTTCTTTCTTAGCATTTATCTATTAGTTAAATGACACTCATATGACTCGCTCTATGCTGATCTCTAACACAGCTGAACAAGATTAACACTTCTGCATCTTGTGCATTCACTTCTCATTTACATGAGATCATCATTTCGAAGAATAAAGAGAATGAGAAAATATCTTTCGAGAATAGCGAGACAAAAAACTAGAGACTTTCATCAAAGATGCAATGAAAAATGTGTTAATTTCTTCAATGATGAGCATGTCAGATGATTCTTTTGCTTCTGAATCTTTGACTACTGAATATGTACTTTCTAGCAATGAAATTAGTTACTCATTGAAGTTATTGATTAACATCGAAGCTGCTGACTATTTATTCATTGATGAAGTGATTGCGCAGATTGTTTGTAATCAGTTGCAAATCAAGTCTCTGACTTTAATCAAAGCGAAGTCAATTCGAGAATTTGACGATCATTATGCTAAGAAACTCATTACTCATATCATCTATTTGAACCTGACAATTCAAGATCACATGATAGACATCGCTTCTATATTGATCACTTGATTAGATCAACATCAAATGATTCTCGAAAAAACATGAATGAACAAAATCAATCTAGTAATAAATATGTGAATCAACTCTCTTCAATTTTCGAATTTCAATTCTCGTTTGAAATCGATTGTTTTATCATCAAGCAATAAAACAATCACAAAACAGAAAAGCTTGATCTCTACTCACATATTGAAGAGATTTTTCACTTTTGTTACATCTCAACCCAGTCAGAAATCACTCTCTTTCAGTCAAAAAAAAAGTTCAATCAAACAGTTAAAATCATGTGACGTGACTTTAACTAACGTCAAAATTTCTAAATCAACGTCAGATTCAACAAACATTGCAATGATAGAAACTGCAACTTATAAAATGTTAATCAAACAGTCAGACGTGAAGACTTTTGCTGTTATTGTCTTGAAAATTGATTGACTTATAACTACAGTTGAAAATAAGTTCGAAGAAGTGAATCTGCATGAGCTTTCACACGTCAAGACTCTTGAGAAGATCAAAGTCAAGCTTTTCTTCAAGTATCATGATTATCTAGACGTGTTCAATCGAGCTATGATTGATCAGCTATTATCTCATCGTTTCTATGATCACAAAATTAAGTTGATTAATGAAGAAATGTTCTTTAGAAGCAGACTTTATCAGATGTTCAATCACAAACTTCAGAAAATAAAGAAATATCTGATTAATCATCTAAACAAAGAGTTCATTTTCTTCAGCTTCGCATCATACGTCTCGCTCATTTTGTTCATTGAAAAGAAAGACGAAAGTCTGCATTTCTGCGTTGATTACAGAAAGCTCAATGCTTTGATCAAATGAAATCATTATTCTTTGTCATTGATAGACGAGACTTTCACTCATATACAAGAAAGCAAGTATCTGACTCAATTGAACATTATTGTCGCGTTTAATAAACTACATATGCACTCAGATAGCGAAGATTTGACTATCTTTATTATTATTTTCGATTTATACAAATATCATGTAATGCTTTTTGAATTAATCAATGAATCTGTGTTTTATCAACATTATATAAACGACATGTTGTTCAAGTATCTACATCAGTTTTGTCAGATCTATCTAGATGACATTATCATCTACAGCAAGATCTTGAAGAAACATAAGTGACATGTATGATTGATCTTGAATAGACTACAAGAAGCTGATTTACAGATAGATATCAACAAGTGCAAGTTTCATATTCAGAAAACTATCTTTCTAAAACTCTTGATATTAATCGAAGAATTAAAGATGAACTCGCGAAAGATGCAAGCAGTTGTTGATTGATTTACACTCAATAATCTCACTCAGATACAGTTCTTCATTGACTTTTGTAATTTCTATCAACGCTTCATCAAGAACTTTTCGAAGATTGTTCATTCAATGATTCAACTCACTCAAAAGAAGATCATATTTGAATGAAATGAAGTCTGTCAGATCGTCTTCGATTATATGAAGAGACGTATAATCGAGACTTTTATACTACGTCACTTTGATCAAACTCATGAGACTATTCTTGAAATCAACTCATTCAACTACGTCAATAATGAAGTTCTCTCTCAATATGATGACGAAGAAGTACTACATTCAATTGTCTTCTATAGCAAGAACATGTCTTCTGCTGAATGCAACTACAAGATATATGATAAAGAACTTCTGATCATCATTCAAGTATTTAAACACTGATGACTCAAACTCAAGCTAACTGACATTTCTATCAAGATGTTCATCAATCATTAAACACTCATTTCATTAATGAAAAATAAAGAGCTGAGCAGATGTCAAATGCGCTGAGTTTAGAAGCTCGCTGACTTCAACTTCAGAATAATGTATTGATCTGACAAACAAAACATCAAGATCAATGCATTAACTCATTGAGCTGACGTCATGCTCAGAAATTTAGAAGATGAGCGCGTTCACTATCAATGAATCACTATTCTGACTTTGAATCGAATGAAAATTGCTGATTTAAAGAAAAACATCAGTGAATTAATTTATAAACAGATTTTTGAGACTAATGAGATTGACGAGAATTGTACGCTACTTCGCGAAGCAATAACAAAAGATGAGACACAATATGAAGATATCAAATTGAAGAATTGTTGAACTCAGAATGAAATTTTGTATCATGATAGTCAGCTATGAATTTCGTTCAACGAGCTTCTACAAATGAATTTGATTCGTGAGATGCATGATCAATCATCAGTTGATCATTCTGATATTCTTAGAACTGTGAAAGTCATAAAGCGAAACTACTATTGATCATTCATGCGAAAAATGATAGATCAATATATTTGAAACTGCTATATCTGTCAACGTTCAAAAACATCTAGAGATAAATCAAATGACTTGCTTCAATCTCTATCAATATCTGAACAGCAATGACAAAACATAGCAATGAACTTCATTATCAATCTATCTGATTCAAGTGAGTACAACGCTATTCTGATGATCATCTGCAAATTGTTAAAAAAAAGATATTATATTTCTTGCATCATTGATGATGAAGATATCACTGTTGAAAAGACAGCTGAAATGCTGATTCAATGAATATATTGAACTCATGATTTATCAAGCTTCATAGTATCTGATCGAAATTTGCAATTCATCTCTATACTATAAAAGTTTCTTTGCAAACGACTGAGCATTTTTCTTTGATTGTTCATCATCTATCATTTTCAGATTAACGATCAAAGCGAATGAGTTAATCAGAACATCAAGTGATATCTTTGATTCTTCTGTTCATATATGCAGAACAACTGATTTAAGTGACTACTCATGATCGAGTTTGTCAACAATAACGTCTTGTTCTCAGTCATCTTCTTGACTTTCTTCTTCATGAACAAGAGCTTTCATTCTCATATGAGCTTCAACTCTGACATCATCGAGTATGAAAGCATTCGCGAACGCTTGCAGATTGATCAAATCAAGAATATATCTGAACAAATGAACAAGACATTGATCTTCACTTGTGAAGCTCTGATCAAAACATGAAAACAAATGATGAATCAAGCTAACAAGCATAGAAAGAAGATCAATTATGAGATTGAATCAAGAGTGTTTCTGAACGAACGAAACATTGTTACAGCGAGACTTTTCAAAAAATTGAATGACAAGATGCTCAATTCTTTTCAAATCATCAATCTCGTTGACTCATTCTATAAATTGAAACTACTCAAGACTATGTGTATACATGATGTATTTCATTCAGAGCTTCTTCATCTTGTCATCAATGATTCTCTGTCTGATCAGAAGAATGAATTCTCGAGATTAATAGTGATAAACAATGAAGACAAATAAAAAATCGACAATATATTGAACTCTTGATGATATCAAAGATGACTTCAATATCAAGTCAAATGAAAGAGCTATGACAATGATCTCAACTGATATAACGCTGATGACGACGAATTTATGAACGCTCAAGAGATGATCGATGACTTTCATATTAAATATTCAAGAAAAGCGTACTAAGAAACAACATTCATGTGAACATAAATATTCAAGAAAGAAGAATAATGTTACGATTCTAGTCTTCATCTATTCTTTCTAGCTCTGATCTGAGTTTCATTCTAATTGAGTCTAGTGAGCATTCAAGCTAGTAGTAATGTTATTGAGACTTTGCATCATATGTGTAAGACGTCAACTCTTTCAAGTCTAGCACAGAGCTGAGAAACACACATATAAAGAATTGAGTTCTTTTCTGTAAATACTTTTCTTTCTTAGCATTTATCTATTAGTTAAATGACACTCATATGACTCGCTCTATGCTGATCTTTAACATTTAACTCGACTCAGAAGAAAAACATCATATAAATCAGAACATGTTCATCGCAAAGAATGTATAGAAATTGAAGACATCAATTCAACTGCTTAACAAGCAGTTGCAAATACAGAAAAGCATGCATCTTTCAACGAAAATCACGTCATGAGTGAACATGACAAGCAAAGAAACAATGATGAGAAAGTAATGTTTCAAAGATGATCTGTTGTTGCTTTGCCAAAAAAGAGAAGTCATGATTAAAATAATGAACAGAAGAGAAATAAAAAAAATATAAAAGAAGTTGATTGAGCAGATTCTACAAAGAATTGCAAGCATGTCAATAAATCAAAGAAATTTAATTATGTCACTTTGCAAGCTGAATAATAATAACATTTCTCTTTTTGCAATTAACTCAGATGCTTGAGCAAATCTGAAAAAGATTTAAACATAAGCAAAAGAAATTGCAAGCTTAACATATGTAACACGTTGAATCTTTGCAATGCTGACACATAAAATACATATTACAATAAACATGAATAATCAGAAAAAGATTATTGAAAGATTGATAAAAAATAATGTGAAACTTCATGAAGATTTAAAAGTTCTAAGAATAATTTGACTTAAGAAGATAGCAAAAAGCAAGAAGATTCATTCATCACTCATTGTAAAAATCACGATTGAAGCAATGATGAATCAATTAATGAATATTAGCATGCTGAATTCATATCAAGAATGTACATGTGAGCTATTTGAAAAAAACTGTCACATTACACAATGCTTCAGATGTCATGAATTTGATCATATGATTAAGTTCTGCAAAAAGAATCAGCATTGTGAAAAGTACATAGACAAGCTTTTTTTCTTCTTTTCTTCTTTTTTTCTTTTAAGTTTTACATGCTTATGCAGTCTATTATTATGAAACACGATGCTATCTATCTAAATAGTCGCACTGAAGCGCTGTGTGTAAGCTAAATTACATGTATTCTAGCTCTAGTCACTGCAGTATATCTTCTCATTGCTCAGTCAGATCATTTGTGTGCGCATACGAGCGTGCGATCTATTTATATAATCAAGTGATCATATTGACAAATTAAAATTGTGAAAGCTGATCACTTTGATGTAAGCTTTCATTCGCTGTTTGATCATCTAGTTGAGTAAGCTAAATGAGATTTGATCTATGTATAAAAGCTGATCACTTCAACATGAACTTTCATTCGCTGTTTAATCATCTAGTTGAGCAAGCTAGATGAGCTTTGATCTGTGTATGAAAGCTGATCACTTCAACGTGAGCTTTCATTCACTGTTTGATCACATGATCATCTAGTCATGTGATTTTGTTGTTTGTGAGCATCGCGATGCAATGCTCGATCTGTGTATGTGAGCATAACGCGTTGTTACTGCTTTCTCTGCGTTCTATTTGACTTTCTCATCTGCGTGCAGATTGCTTTATAGCATACGCATTGAGATTATTGAAGTCTGCGCGATCGCGAAAACTCTGCATGCGATCAATGCACAGCGCTTCATCATCATGCAGCGTCTCAATATCGTTCAAACTTTTGATAATCTTTAGACTCTACTGTAGCTAAACAGTAGATTCATAGTCAGCATCATGTACAGATAAGTTTCATCGCTGATCTACATAGACAAGCATCTCATCAAGAAGTGCATGATGTCTTTGAATAAAAAATGTTGCATTAACTGTAATAAAAATCATGAACTCTGAAGATGCATCTGTCTCAAGTGACAACAGCAAATGAAACAAGCATTTGAAATCTATAAAAATAAATCATTCAAATACTCTGAAACATTTAAATACAATTGTGCATTCTTCTTACTGTCTTTGAACTTTTTAAATTCAATGAACTCTTCAGATTTAATGAATTCTTTCAATTCAATAAATTTCTCAAGCTCAGCAACAGTTGTGTTGAAAACATGCAGTTAAGTTGTTGATGAATCAACTTGACAGATAATAGAGATCAAGAAGAGATGAGTTGATCTTTTTTCTTGCATAAGTAGTGACTCAGATGAGATGACATTTGAGCAAACTCAGAAATGTTCAATCAGAAAGTGAGAAAAACTCTCGATGATTGAAAGCATACAAAGAGTCTTTTCATTGCAGAGTCAACAACAGCTACAAATAACTTTATGATGAAACAATTCTTTTTACAAATTCTACAATATAACATCAGAAAGTCATTAAAAATTCAAGAATCATTTTTAATTAATAAAGAAATTCATGAATTCAACATAGTAATTATACAGAAGCAAGATCACAATAATAATGATTTACAATTATTTAGCTTAACACATAACTTCTTTCATCTAGTGAAAAACTCGTCGTCTCAATCAA
>JAABUH010000358.1_pt1 | contig 68779 bp, 86 predicted proteins | sample 5559121 | NCBI WGS metagenome assembly JAABUH01 (sample SAMN10711871, study PRJNA513364) | rock metagenome | isolation source: Antarctica rocks | place: Antarctica: Victoria Land, Battleship Promontory nord | collected 2015-12-28 | reverse complement strand
TATCAATCACGGGGACAACATCGAGTCCTGGGTGCCTGGATACTGTAGGAGTGATCACGTGGTCTGTCGGATCGATTCATCGGATCTACCAATCTTCCCGTATAAAAATGATAGCCCAAGGAGGCCTCAAGACCAGGCAGCTTTCACAGGTCACAGGTTGAAGGAACGATCTCAAATGCTCAAATCTGTGGCGCAGATTCCAGCTTTTGGGGATAAAACACAGCCTCTTCCTTTGAGAGGTAGAATGTACGAGCATTGTCTACCCCCATGTGTTGGGCGCAATCTTTGCGACATGTAGAGATAGCAAGGAAATACCTGTAGGGGTAAGTGGTGACATCGCTGTGACCGATCAGAGCTTATGCTTGGGCTGAAGGATACGAAGATAGGACCGATGTTGTGGATGACAACAGGAGACGGGGAATGCAGATGTCTGGCGAATATTCGGTTCGAATTGACTTTGACTTATTGTACTAGCGTACGTTTAGAAGTGCATCATTCATGCTTCGTTGATACACGGGTATATCACGACAACCCAGAAGATGGTCCGCTCCCCGTCCACAATTCGCTTTCAACCCGGCTTCCTGCTGGCTGATTGCCCACTCCTCCCAGTCAAGGGTAGTGGTTTTATGAAGGAAGGATTTGAACTGCTTGAAATCTCGATGACACTTCTTCCTGTCTGCGGTTAGAGCAGCTCGCTTGAGTCCAGACTCTCTCTACGCTTCTGCAAGGACTTCATATTGAACTCCGCCCATTTTGCGCGATAGAGAGAGGTTACGGCGGTGGCAGTGGCAGCAGTAAGGATGAGCCCGCCACCGGTGAGAGCGCAAGATTTCGCAGAAAACTCGGAGGGGATGAAGAAGGACGCAAACGATGATGGCCTGGATGATGACATGATACGGGTAGAAGGATTTGATATTGGATGATGATTGGTCTGATTTGTGTGATGGTGTTTGCGGAAAGAGGAAGAACCGTGCTTTCTACCTACCCACAAGTCCGCTTTTCATGAGAGGGAAAGGAGGAGTCAACCTGATGTCATACATCGTGAATTGCATTGATGGTTGTCACTGCCATGCAACACATTATGCCATATGCGTTAGCATGTGTCAGAGAATGATGCATGCACCCAGAATCGCCAAGCAGCAAAGCAGATTTAAGCAATGACGAGAGTTGTTCACATCTTCCCCGTTGAACATCCCGTGAAGATGAAGCCGTCCAATTTTCCTTTCTCACGACCAGTCTTGGTCGCTCTCCTTTTCGCACAAGCAGCTGTAAAGGGAAGATGACTAACTGCTGTCACCCCATGGCCTCACCAAAATCACATCCACGAGCTGACAAGCGGAAGACTGTACCCGTGATTGGGTCTCCGCGAACATTTACCTAGCTTAGGACATCCTCGACTCTTCAATGTCATAGGTATTGCTCAGTAATCTATCGTTTCATCCCCTTCCGACCACTCTTCCGCTCGATCTCCCTCCGGTAATCTGGTATCTTTCCCGCCCCTCATCATCTACTTCCTGCCCATCCTGCCGGCGACCTGCCGTTCGATTATCTCCATCACGAGGTGGTTCGCAACGCTCGAGAAGGAGCGCGTTGCTGTGTGGACTGGTTCGGTTGATCAGTGGGAACTACAGCTACTGAGCTACGGGGAAGATGGGGTATCGACCGGAAAATAGGCAGACTGGTTGGCATACCTCAACCGCATCAAAACGTCGCTGCGATGACCAGCGCATCGACTCCAAGCGAGCGTAAGGTATCGGTGAAGCGACGTCCGGCGGTTCAGTGGTGCCAACGAGGTCAGGGCTGCATGAGCGAGTACTGTTCATAAAACGAAGGTACTCTGCTTGGCTCACGGATCAACCCATTCACGAGACAGGGTGATGCCATGGCGGTGAACTACAGAGCTGCAAAACTGCGCATTGTACCCAAAGGAGTGATGCATGATGCCCGATGACACTCTGCACCCGCCCGCCATTCTCCTCACTCCGAATCTGACTCCCCCTCCGACATGCTCTCCTTCAACATCTCCAACAGCTCATGCGCCTCGCTTAGCTGAGCCACCAATATCGCCTGTCCCTCAGGTATATTCCCATCGTCGGCGAAGAACTTTCCGTCCTTCCGTAGCGAATCGATCTGGTGTAGAGCCATGTGATAGGGATACAGGTCGCGTGGGGTGTATGGTCCTCCGTATTTGAGGACCTCATTGAGGCATTTCTTAATGGTGGAGAGCTTGTTGGCCTGTACAAACAAGGTCAGCATGACTGGGGCCACGGCAGCCGCAAATCTGCTGCTGTTCCACTCGACACCGACTTACCACTGGCATGAGTTCCTCCGAGATCGGCTCAGATTCGGCCATAAGGCGGTACATCAGACCATGACATCTCCGAAGCAGGAATAGTAGCGCCTATGATACAAGGAATTTTAGCCTCCTTCCAGCCTGGTTGTAGCTGGACTCACGTATTGCCCTTCGGACTGCATAGACTACGATCAGCGAGTCCAGACCTCGCGCTCGGAAGGTCAGACCCACCTTTTGCCCATCTTGGGTTACAAACTTGCCATCTACTCGCATCGAATCGATCTCTCGCAGAGAAAGGGAATAGCTAAGCTCTATGTCAATGGATGTGCAGCGAAGCCAAACGCATCAGATCACCTGTACAGGTCCGTCTCGCGCAGTGTCCATCGATGGGTCAATACTGATAGATTGTCAGGAACAAGCCAAGCGCAGTATAGCACGACCCGTAACGGGATGAAGCTCACACAATCGTTCTAGCTGTGACTTCATCTCCAACAGCCGCTCATGTATTGGCTTGAGCATCGGATTGAGGTCCTCCTCCTCATCCCGAGCTTTCAGCTCTTGAGTCATCTCGAAGCAGGCGTCCAGGTTTCCGGATATCAATGCTTGACCTTCCGGTACAGAGGATCCTCCAGGTCCTAAGAACTTGCCGTCCACTCGTTTCCTATGGCAAGATTAGCGTCGAATAACCTCGATGATAACCCAGCACTCGTACGAGTCGATCTTTCGCAGCTCCTCCAGAACGGCCTTGTATTCCATCTTATTCAGCTTGGCGTCGCAAAGCATGAAAGCGAGCTCCTTCCGCAAGGCCACGATGCGTTGATGTATGGGCACCAGCTCGACAGAGATCACCGATAAAGAAGCAAACAGGTCTGTGAGTTGTCTCTCTGCGGGCACACATCAGCCTGGAGGACTAAGCAGGAAGCAGACTTCCTCACCGACACCCTCAAGCTTCTTCATCATCAGCCTGACGATGGGTTCAGGATGTTTCCCATCTTCCGAATCCTGCTTGATGATCATCTTGAGCGTGTCCTGCCGTTCTCGCAGCGGATCTAGGACGGCTTGGGTGTAGGCTCCGGTTTCGTTCATGTATGATAATATTTGCTGTGGTCCCGTGAACATCAGCATGACCCAGGTGTTGGATTAGGGAATACTCACCCGCATTGAGGCAATCTGGCAGTATGTTGCTGGAGTCTCCCGACTTTTTCCGATGGTAAGGAAAAACAAGCTGAGCAGGCTGAAAACATCGGCGAGGATCGTGTCGACACGGTTCGGCTCGGGGGGCGCGGGACCAGTACCGTTCGGAGCGGTAGACGAGGTAGGAGCATTGTTGGCGAGGGCGGATTGTTGCTGGGTTTGCTCATCTCGAATGTCATTCAAGCGTGTGACTGAGTGAGGGGATCCGGTATGAGCAGCTGAGATAGGAGATGGAAGCAGTCAGCTCACCTTGCTTTACGACCGAGTTATAGATGGACATGACATCTTGGGTCCGTATGAACTTGCTTGTATCCTGAGCGGAACGGGTCAGGTAAGTAAGGACAAGGATATTCACCTTTTTCAGCGCTGTGAGTCGGTTACGTATGGTAATGAAGGCTTCGAGCACTGGCAGCTCCTCCTATGAAGTCTGCGTTAGCTCCCGTCGCCTGGCGAGAAAACAATGACATTTCGCCAATACGTGCCTGTGGGACCATGTTTGAAGCCATGGTGATGTGTACGGCTGGGAAAAGCGGAGGAGCAGAAAGATGGGATGCGTTCCGACTCTCTTCGTAGTTTAGAGGAGGTACGTGAAGGGTAGGCGGCTTTGATGAGATAGTATGTGACGATTATTGCGAGAAGCAGGGGACGTGCAGGAGAAGCTGTCGTCGAGGCGCGAAAACGATGTACGATGGGGGCGTAGCGCTCTCTTGAATGAGGATGATTCAGCCTACGGACCCATCAGCCGATACAAGCTACTGTGGCTGCGCCTATCGATACTAAGCGAGGCACCGTAGGATTAGGTACCCCTCGACTAAAAAGGCACGCCAAATTACTACCGCTTTAGAAAGATGACGTTCGCGCCACAACCCATCCCTCCCGGATATAATTCCGAACGTAAACCAGCCGTCCCCCTCTCAAGCCCTCCTGGCACGGCTCGTGCGGCAGTGTTCATTGCATTCCTTCCAACTCGTTCTTTACTCATCGAAATCCATCAGCCTCGTCAACCCTTTATTCAAGGTGAGTCAGAATCAGAATAGGGAGTCAGGAGGGACGCGCGGATCACGCGACTGTGCGGGAGCAGACGGGCGTAAGGTTGACGCGGCGCGAGTGGAGTCAACGTACCCCAACGCTTTTGATGATCCTCCTCTTGCACCGCATACCTCCTTTGTCCCCCATCTTCATAGGACGTCGTCGCTTCCACTCCGCTTTTGACGTCGCTTTCGATCTCAGCAGTGAAAACATAGCTGACAGCTTCTCTTGCTCCCACTGGTGATCACCTCATACGTCACGCTTATCTCCTCATTCCATCCTTTCGCGCCCATTCCCATCACTTTCCCACGTCACCCACTATCATCACTTTCGGCATAGCAACAGCCCCTTACTGTTGAGAACATTATCACGGTGAGTCGGAGTGGGATTGACCAAGCATCACACGTCACTCTCGCATCATTCCGACCCGTATCATCCCCTCCTCATACATAGCCTCTGGGCATTTGGCCTTCTCTTATGATAGACTCTGGCTTGAGATGGGAGGCAGATAGCCTGTCAGCGGTAGATGGGGAATAAATGGGGAAGTATTAGATGGATAGGCGGGGACCGGTGGAGATAAGGGAGGCTGGCGGACCGGGCTCAATTCAATCCATTCTCTGTTCCCGTCTCGACTGCTTCTTTCTCAAACTCCCACGTTGATCACAGCTTGCTGACAGACGTTTCTTCCTTTCTCCCCTGCATGTACAAATCCCTTATCCGTACGATCATACGCGCCGAATCACCTCACTCTTTCTCAATACCCGCTCTTTCCCATTCTACTCTGTCCACAACTATAACCTTCCCTTTGCCGCTCGCGGTGATACAGATGTCGAACCGCGAGGATTCTGTGTACCTCGCCAAGCTGGCTGAGCAGGCCGAGCGATACGAAGGTGAGTTCCTGCATAGTGTCGATGGTGACGCCAAAATGTTCGAAGCCGCTTTCATGCGCTTCACATACGTGCTTGCCGCGCCTTGCGATGCAGCCAGATCAGCTGACTTTCTCGTCGCAGAAATGGTTGAAAACATGAAGTCCGTCGCGTCGTCCGACCAGGAACTCACCGTAGAGGAGCGCAATCTCCTCTCGGTCGCTTACAAAAACGTGATCGGTGCCCGACGTGCTTCTTGGCGCATTGTCTCCTCGATCGAACAGAAGGAGGAGTCGAAGGGCAACGAGGCTCAGGTCGCGATGATCAAGGCGTACCGCGAGAAGATCGAGGCGGAGCTTGCAAAGATCTGCGAGGACATCCTGATGGTCCTCGACAAGCACCTCATTCCCAGTGCCGCCAGCGGGGAGTCGAAGGTGTTCTACCACAAGATGTGAGCTGAGAAGATCTGCTAAAGAACATGCTAACTCACGAGATACAGGATGGGAGACTACCACCGCTACCTCGCCGAATTTGCGACTGGAGATAAGAGGAAGGATTCCGCGGACAAATCGCTCGAGGCTTACAAGGCTGCCTCCGATGTCGCCGTCACTGAGCTCCCGCCTACGCACCCCATCCGTCTGGGTCTCGCGCTCAACTTCTCGGTATTCTAGTGAGTTCCCACATCAAATTTCGAGTCGCAGCTAAACAAGGCGTAGTTACGAGATCCTCAATAGCCCCGACCGCGCTTGCCATCTCGCCAAGCAGGCTTTCGATGATGCCATTGCTGAGCTTGACACATTGTCTGAGGAGTCTTACAAGTGAATTATGAACCCTAAGGTCCCTCAAGTAAAACTGACCATTCGCCTAGGGACTCGACCCTTATCATGCAACTCCTCCGTGACAACCTGACCCTCTGGACATCTGATATGAATGAGGCTGGTGAGTCATCTCTGCTATTACTTTCACCAGTCTCTAACGACTGGTCCAGGCGGCGACAAGAAGGAGGAGACCGATGAGACGAAGGAGGAGCCGGCTCCAAGCGCGGCGGCGTAGAATTTCCCCCCAATCTAGCATTCTCCGGGACTTGGCGCGACCCTTCTGTCGATCTCATCCCTATTCTCTCCACGCTGCTGTGTCTGATGAATCCGATTCCCAAAGTTCACATCCTTTCCTTTCCCTTCTTGCGCGAGACGTTCAATACTTCGTCTTCGTGATCCACACACACCCTTCCTTCGCTTTGATCCAGAATTGAGTAGAGGGGACGTTGCATCGAGTCTAGGAGGTTAAGATGAACGAGTGAACGAGATGGATCCGGTGCTCGCCGCTGGGTACGACAAGAGATTGTCTCCCTGATTTTCTCACAGGCAGAAGAGAATGGCGCTGTGGACGGTTTACGTCTTACTTGTTGCACAATTCAGTGCAAAGTTCCGTTGTTTGCCATCTCCCTCTTGTATCACCAAGCCGAGCAACAGGCAGCATGCTTCTCCAATCAACAGACATCTCTTCATAGCATTCAGCTTACCTCTCGCTTCCAAGCGCGGCTCCCTTTCGGGTTGAGCTATGGCAGAACCAAAAACTGGCCCGCAGGTGACCGGGAGCAGCTCGGCAGGTATGTCAACATCTCTGTTCTACTCAACACGCTAATCATCTCATCTATCGTTTGTTCGTCCGCCCTTTGATATGATGTACAACGACTACTTTTATGTCAATCACAAATCACGGATCCTCCCGCTCCCGACACAGCATTCACACCCTTCAACCCTATCCAAGAGGACGATCATCAACCTCTGGCGACCTCGCTGAAACCACTCAGCTCGGCGACTCTGACAGTCCGAATCATCAAATCTTTCGAATTTCGGACTCAAAAGGCTCTGGTGTTGCAGGTTGTTGATTTGGAGAGGGAGACTGTTGGAGGGTTGATGGGACGATGTCGAGAAGGTAGGTACTGTGAAACTGTCAATAAATCCCTCGCTCTCCTTCCTCTGATGTGGCTTCGTCTTCCATTTCGTTGGAAATCTGTCATGAAAGAGCCAGCCCTTTGAGATGGTTGATTGGGAGTTGGAGCTAGCTCATTCTGGATGTTGAGGTAGAGCTCAAGACAGCTCCGGGGTTCAAACCATACCGAACTCTCAAACTCGGTACGTGGAATCTTCCAGCTCACCACCCATTTTCCAGCTGAAAGTTTCCGTAAGACACGCTCAAGCTATATACCGTCGCCCATGGACATAAGGTAAGTACCTACGCTCCTCCCATCAAAACTACCCATCATGGTCTCCAGAGAACAGGCTAAATTTCTCTGGACCCAGACGACCAACCTGATCATTAACCTCGATCACGACGAGTGGATCCTTTCTGATTCAAGCAAGACTCTAGTCGAGATCGGAGCTCGTACGTCATTTCTTCCCCACCCTTCCTTGCTCATTAGTCACAACAAGCTGATATTTATAGAGAACGAGACAGAGTTGTCATTCTTCAATCGAGAGGCTTATGAGACGTTCAAGACGAATCCAGCCGTATGTCTCTTCCCTAACGTAAATAACGAGTCCGAACTGATGAGAAGAGGTTAGATCAAGTGGGATTGACGCGAGGCTTAAGGCTTGGTGTGGATGATGTATGAGGCTTGGGTTAAGAGGGAAGGGGTGCTAGGTGGTTTACGACATCGAGACGAGCATTTTACGCAGCGGACAGGATCCATATGCAAACATCGGTACCATGAGAAGTCTCGTGAATGTCTTTCGAGAGTCGCTTGGGTTTTGAGCCTGTCAGGATTATTATTAGGTGTCGGGAGATACATTGGAAGATTATAGACATTGAACACCCATACAATCGTACAAAAACCTCTCAAACCCCGATCGTCAAAACACGAATGATCCCTTTCAGCTTGAAATATTGACGATTGATATCCTTGACCTAGACGCTCGCCATCGCGCTGATGAGACCCGCGTTGCTGGCGGAACCGCCACCGCCAGCGTTCTCATCGAATCGGGACGAAGCGGAGATTTGTTGAGCGACTTGGTCCATACCGCCGGCGCCCATGGTACCGAGGTTCATGGGGACTGGAACATATTAGCGTAAGCGGTCAATGTGAGTGATAAGGGGGAGAAGCGAAACAGGCGGGGGCCAGCGGCTGAAGGGTGCATGAAACACGAGGAGGAAGTGGAGAAAGTGGCTGAGAAGAACGGCGACCAAAAGGATAAGCGGCGAAACACTCACCGAAGACGACTTTGGCTCCCGCAGTACGAGCCATGTTCTGGAGCGCCTCAAGTTGACGGATCTGCATGGCGGCGGGCGAGGCCAAGATCTGAGAGAATGATTGCATCAGTATGGCGGGATAGGGTGATCTGCAGAAGGATACGTACATCGGCGGCTGAAAAGGAAACAGATCAGCATGCAATCAGACGTGCGAAAGGATGACTGCTCACCCTGCCTCATGAGCTTCGCGGCGTCGACTTCGGCCCTAAGGAAAACTTCAGTCCAGCGGTCTATGCAGCCAGGCCCAAAAAGGTGACTCACCTCGCCGCGATAACCTTACTCTCACCGATTCGCTTCTGCGTAGCGGCACTGGAGAGTGACTGCTGGAGTTCGATGGAGAAATTGATGTCTTTGAGCAGGATGGACTCGATCGCGACACCCCACTTTTCGGCGGTCGCCTCGATCTACACAGTTTCAGCGTGGATTTAGTAGATAAAGAGAGGAGAGGACTGGCAATCTCGGCGACTTCATGTGCAAGACCCTCTCGGTCGGAGATGACGCTCTGGAGGACTCGGCCACCAACCACTTGACGAAGAGTCGTCTCTGTACAACATATCAGCAGAGTAGGGAAAAGAAATGGCAAAATGGACTCACGAGCTCGCTCGACAAGAGCCATTCGGACATCGTTGATGCCAAACGCGGCGCGGTAAGGCGAGATAACTAATGAAGGTCAGGTAAAGCCTCCCAAGGATCAAGGGAAGCTGGCTGACCGTGCCAGCAAATAACACTGGAATGGAGATTATCGAAGGATCGCGTATGGGTGAGGTTCGCGCTCACCTGTCCACATCGACTGAGACGTTGTCCTTGGTCTGCACAGTCTGACGAGGAACCGCGGTAAGTTGGATCTTGACGTCTATACCGTCCTTCAGTTTGATCCTTCAGTTTGGAAAAAAGGAGTTTACTGACCGACGACTCGGATAGACTCGGAGCAGACATTGACGCGAACAAGACCGGGGTCCACGGACTTAATCCGTTGATCAGCTCGGAACAAAACGTTATTGGGAATTAGGATCGGCTGACCTTGTAGAACTGACCGAATCGGCTGACGAGACCGACTGAACCCTGATCTAAAGAAACGATCAGCACAGTACTGGATACCTTGAGTGGAGTCTGTCTACTCACCGACGCTCTTGAAAGGGTTAGGGAATGGACAGCATGGGACCATTCCGATCGTCCCGACGCATGAACCGAGGGTATTGATCATCGATCCGTAGAATCCGTGCTGATGGTATCGGTAAGCAGCTTGAGAAGATTAAAGGAGGTGAAAGCGAGTCAACATACCTCGATGGAGGCGATACCCATATCCTGAGCGTAAGATGGCTGCATTCTAGTAGGTAGGTCAGTCGCCGAGATGGGGTCAATGAATGTCGAAACTAACTCGTTCTTCCTTAACGGTTGGACAGTCTATGAATTTTCATCAGCAAACAAGCAGTTTGCACAAGGGCTAGACTTACGATGAGTCCCGCGGCGTTGGTCTGCTGTCCACTTCCCCTTATCGCCTGGATCTGCTCCTTCCTCACCCGAGGAGCATCATCGGTAACGTATCGATGAATATCCTCACCCTCTTCATTAGGAGGAGTTCTCATCTTCCCATTACCGTACACGGTAGTGCCATCGATAGAAGGAGCCAGATTGTTGCTTGCTTGCGACATCGTCGAGATTTGTGATTTACTTGTTGACCTTCGTGTATGTGAGCGAGGTTGGTGGGTATCGAAAGTGAGCCGATGCTTAACCCAATCTTATTTATGCCTTTCTCCACCGAGTGGCGAAGGTATGTCAAAATCGACCTGCTTGATCCCGGCGCGCGACTTGACCCTATTTTCGGCAAGGTGACCCCGGCAAGGCGTTTCAACCAATCGGCTATCACCGCGGAGGGATTTTCTTGGCTTCTTGGCTCGGATACAGGGGGTGTCACGAATGGATGGGCTAACGCCGAAACACCGCGAGCATGGCGAATCACTCTCCTCTGACTTTTCGAACTCCGTCTAGATACATGGTCTTATATCTAGACCCCATGCATATGTACAGCCCTCTTCTCTTCCCTAGTGACCCGTAGCATACCCCCCTGCGTGTCTGACCTCTTCAACTCGCCTTGCAATTGACTCACAGGCCGAGTTCACCACCTCCATTGGAATCAAAGCCCATTCCTCTCCACATGGACAATCAGCTCCGCCCTGCTCTTTGCCACCGGTCTCCTGGCTTCTACACATTGCTTGAAAACCTTCCAAACGTTCTCAATGGCGGTCAAGTCCGGGGAATGCGCAGGTTGAGGGAAGCGTCGGATTCCAAGCTGTTGACGTACTCGCTCAGGTACCTCCCCATCATGCGGCCTTGCACCGTCTTCCACTACCACAGGGCTGCGCCCCTGGCCTCGCAACTCAAGCATCATCGGCCACACCTGTCCCTGGAGGATCCAGATGGCGTATTTGACTTGATTGAGGGTGCCGCCGTGGGGATTCTGTGGTGGATTGATGGGAGGTCGGATAAGTCGTTGGAGTTGGTGTTCGCAAAGGTATGATGAAGAGCGGAGGCTTGTAATTGTATGCAATTGCGCCCCAAGAAATGTGGGTTTGCGGGCATGGGTTTGGAGCGATCAAGGCGTTCAGAGGGTGTGCGAAAAACATATGTATCCTGAGAATGTTCGCCAATAGTGAAGGCCGCTTCGTCGGTGTAAAGGTAGTCTCGGAAGTCGTGGTTTGCCCGCATTGCCGACCATTCAAGCCTGGCACGCTCGTCTGCTGGTTGGATTTCAGGTACAAGCTCCTCCTTGTCGTTCCTTAAGTTTGCAGAGGCTGCAATAGTGTATATGGATTATCGAGAGATGTGATGATCATTCGTCAAGTGTTTGGTCGTTGTATGTCGCTTTTGATCGATCTCAGCATGTACTAGGCGTCGTGTAGGGCTCCTTGTAATTCGTGGCCGGCCAGTGGGAGGTGTAGGAGGGATCAAATGGCCGTCTGGCTGGATATCGCGGATGATGATGTTGGATATGGTCTGATGAGGGCGATCTTCAATTTTGGCAATATCACTGATTGTTTGACCGCTCAAATACCGCCCAATCACTCGTCCTCGGTCGTAGTCAGATATTCTAGTACCGGGCATGCATAGGTTAGTCAGATTTGAAGGAGCAATTGAGACTTGTAGTGGGTAGGGTCAAAACGGAGGTCGAAAAGTCAGAGGAGAGTGATTCGCCATGCTCGCGGTCTTTCGGCGTTAGCCCATCCATTCTTGACACCCCTGTATGATGTCCCAGAGTCATGTGCCCGTGCACCAATTCAATATCCTAAATGGACCAAAGAGACGAGTGACAAGAAATCGCTCATAGCATCGCCTACTCATGCCGGACGACCGGATGGGATTTGTCTTCCACTTGACACAGTATTTGACACGTCAAATACCTCACAGCGGTAGCAGAATAGGATGGACAGCTATACATGCCGTGCGTGAAAGTTGTTGCCGTTCGGCAGAACAGATCATCCTCTCCTAATCGAGTCAATAGCTGATATCTCCGCTCTTGAGCGTCAGGGATGTTTAACCAAGATCTATTGGCTGGCTGAAGCCCAAGTATCTCTAAAATTACCCCGGAAATAAGACGGTCCGGGATGTGATGTTCACACACCCGCTCAAGCTATCACATTCCAATGGACTTTTTCATCTCGAAAAAGACTCTCCGTACACTCTCCGTCGCTCGGAGTGCATAGACAGGACACTCTTCGCGCTTGTCCAGAGGAATGATGAAGAGGCCGTTTTAGAGATAGCTGAGGAAAGCATATCTGTCAAAGCTGAGCTTTTAATATGTAGTCGGAGTTTAAGCACTATATGTAAAGTATAGTGCATATCACGATGCGAATGAACGGGTTGAGTGAGGCGTCCCCGTGTTAGGCACGCCAATAAGGCATGGGAGTATCTCTTTGGATTGACCCACGTGACCGACAGAGAGGTGATCGTTCCTGAGCTCGGGTACACATGATAACAAAAAATTATGCCTTTCCCCTCTTCTCCGTATTCGTCTAGCATTTTCTTCCAAGAATCCGAGGTCAAAACGATCAAGTAGAAGGCAGCAACAATGCGTGGTCTCCTCTCGACCATCGCCGCCCTCTTCCTCCTCAACCGGATCTCCCTTGCAGTCGCGTGAGTCCCTCTCACTTCCCAACTCTCCTGGCTATCTTCCTAAAAACTGATTTCATCACAGCCCCAACCCAGCTCATGACATCATGAACACCGTCAGCCGAGCGGTGAACTCTGCGCTTGCGGGTGCAGGGCCCCTCGTCAATTACACCGTTCGAGCGGAGGACGACGCGCGGGACGGGGTAGTCCGGCTGACCGATGGGAATTGGGATGAGCTGGTCGGTCAAGGGGCGAAGGATGAACTCTGGGCTATCGTCATTTACGTTTCCATCCCTTATCTTGCTCCTCCGTCTGGACCAAGCTGATCGAGCGCTACCCGCAGCCATGGAGCGGCCAAAGACCCGATGAACAAGTACTTCTTCGACGCACATACGAACGCTACGAAGCTCTGGCAAGAAGCTCAGGCCGATGACACTATCGAAGAGGAGCTGCTGAACGTCAAGTGGGCTCGGCTGGAGTATCTGACCGATCTAGAATTATGCACAAAATGGCTTATCTTCCGGTGCGTCCTCCTTCCCTCCTGAGCTAGATCACAGCCCTCCCTTTCTCGCATCCACCTTTGAGAGATGTGCAGCTGATCAAGGACTAGACCCCCGTTTTACGTTCTAGCTAGCAATCAAGGACGAGATCTCCGCTTCCTCAAGCGCGGTCAGATCAGAGCGAATGGGACGGATTGGTACATGGTCGTCAGAACTGAGGAATGGAAGCATCTCCCGATCTGGCAGAGCGAATGGCGTCCTGGAGGAAATCGGTCAGTCCTCTCCCTCTTTCTACCATCATCGCCACAGCTGACCCGGTTTGACCTAGGGCATGGGTCATCGAGTCATACCTCATCTTCCAGAGACAATGGACGAAATACACCGGCAACATCCCAGGATTCGTCTTCCTCCTCGGGTCAGGGTGGATCGCACAAGCCATGATTGGGTGGATGCATCGATCGCCTACACCGGCGACGCCTGCCGCGGTGGGGGTTGGCGCGGGTCGGAGACATACTTCGAGGGAGGAAGTTTTAGCTTTGCAGGCGCAGGCGGCGAGAGACAAAGTGAAGGCAGCTTCTGGCGGGGAGAAGAAGGACCAATGATGACAAGGAGCCTGATTACATAAGATGCGAGGATCTCTAAGACCTGCTTTCGGAAGAATAATATTCTAAATATCGTCACCGTGTCTAGACAGGGCTCCCAGCGCTCGATAGCACAATGCTGGCTGACCGACCGCGAATATACCGATGCGTCACTAGCGAACAGCTGATCAAATTTAGCGAGATCGTCGCAAACGCTCAATAATATCATGCAACCGGACGCAGACCCCACTCATAAACCTCCTCCTCACTTGTCCACGGTTTGGAGCTGGAGCTTGACGGGCCAAAGACGTCATGGTCATCTGTCACCGGACCCCAGAAGAGGGTAACGTGCTCAGTAAGCTGTACAAGAAGGCCACTCAATGATCAGCCTCCAAACCCACCTATTATGCAAGGAGGCGGGAAATTTACGTTGAATGGGATAAGGTTGACTCGATCAGAGTGGGAGAGCAATATTCGGGAGATGGAAGTATTGATCATTATCCAAGGGGGTTTCCATATCTGCTGGCTGACCTCTGATTCTGGTGGCAAAGTTGGCCATGATAAGTAATACAATATGTACCGAAAAGTCTTCCCTACAAAGCATCGAGTCCGCTTCGTCCGCTGGACAGTGACCTGCTCGCCGCGGGCATTACGCAATCAGATTCCACATGGAGCAGCCACGTCCCCCTTCAGAAGCGAGGGAGCGTCGTGCTCGGAATGGAGAAAGAAGCGACGAAAAGTAGAGACGCCGAGGGTCGACCGACCAGGAAGATGTCATATGCATGGCTCCCTCTGCCCGATCGTCAACCCGTTTGACCTGCCTACATTGTCCTCCATTATCTCCCCCTAGTATCTCGCACCCCTCACCACCGCTTGACCAGCTTCCCCGTTGCGATCTCGTAAACCATGAGCTCCCTCATGAATTTCATGTTCCTCGCACCAAACTCCCACTCCTTTAGGTTCACCAGATCCTTCCCACGAGCAAGTGCTTCCAACGTTTGACAAGAAAATACACCGCAGTCCGATCCGTTATTCTGCTGGGGAGTGTGCTGTGGTCCATTAGCAATTGAACGAGTCCGGAGAGAGCGGGGGACTGACAACATCATCCATGTCTGTCCAGTCTGATAGGTCGAAAGGCTGAGATTTCTTCTCCCTATGTTCGGCGTCAAGGTACTCCCGGAGATGCTGCTCTCCATCAGCACATTGCTATCGAGGATATCCACCTGATTGTACCTCGAACATGTGTGATCGGAAACTCATCAGATCACCCATAGAATCGTAATATTCGAACCGCTTCTTCTCGAAGTTGATCGCACCGGCTGTCCAATGGGAGTTACCGATGTTTATGGGGAAGATCACGGCGTCCATGCTAAAGATGTCGACCTGTGGGACGGATGAGTAATCTGACTTTCATGAAAAGTGTACATGGGAGCCGCAATCCACCTTTTTGGTCCAGCGTTTCAGCTTGGCGCCCTCATACCCCTGACCACTGAGCTTCGCCCAAAAGAACGAGTTGAAGTAATATATCTTCCTCGCTGACCCTTGATCATCTCCCAAATCCTTCATCTCGCCTTCTGATCGAGCTTGCAACATCGCACCGTAATAGTTGATGACTTCATCGTCGAGCCATTTGCCCGGTTCTAATCGATTTAGTGAGCAATAAGTGATCTCCTGAGTTCGATATCGCTGCTTGAAAGCGGGGTTCCGTAAGGACTGTTCTTTCTAAGGGGTGACGTCAATACACTCTTTGAGCTGGGCAGGCTATAACCGAGCATACCAGTTTCTCTTGATCGGGTCGAAGCTTTTCAGGGATTTTGGGGGCAAAGCGTATCCTGGCTTTTTCCTCATTTTGTTCATCTTCAAGCTTGAGATTTCCAAGTATGTCGGCAACACGGGAAGGTCGACTGACAACTTCGTCAGATGTGTTATTCACATTAGGAGGATAATCTCACTGTTCTTGAGCGCGCTGCCTGGCTTGCGTAGCCGTCTTGATTTTGTTGACCGGCTGGTACTGCAAGAGTCCATTTGTTACGATCGACGTGCGGAGCGCGACACCCACCTCAGCTGTCTTCGACGCGAACCTGTCCTCAAGCGTCTTGTTGGCGAGCAAAAGTTCGCGATAAGCAGTCAGCGTGTCATTGCTCTTCTCGGCGTCTGCAGGAGTCAGCGTACAGCAAAGATCATGCATTCTGTTGAAAAATGCTGTCCTATCATCGACTCACGCCTGTGAAACAAATTCTCCTGCTTCCTGCTCGGCACCGACCACTTTGGTTTCAAGAGGTCCAAAACGCGTTGCCCCGACTTCCCGATCCTATCATCTCCTTTCGCCACTAACTCCTCGAGCACGCGCCGTTCGTGCCAGTCTTGCTCCCGCTGCTTCTGCTGATGACTTCGCCACGTCTTCGTTACCGGGGCAGAGTGATATTTCGAGGTCGATCGTTTACTACTCCGACTCGACCGACTAGATGTAGATCCTGTTGACCGCGATTTCCGCAACCAACCGTAATCTCGCTCATATCTTGATTCGAGAGTGACATCAGGACGAGGTGGTCTTCGTGGGATGGAAGGGGATTGAGGGGACACTACAGGGGATATGGGGTTCTCGGGGCTATCTTTGCTCTCCGATGAGTCCTCCGGATCCGGCTCGTCTGATTGATCAGAGTCGACTGAACCGTTTGGTCCGAAGCTTGGTGATGGGGAGTCGGGGTTGAGGGATCCTTCAGGGAAGAGTCGGGGTGGTAGTTGAGGATAGATAGAGCCGTTGGGGATATGTGGGGAATGACGTCTTCGACTCGGTCCAGGAGCCTCATCGTCCTCCGCTGTGAGGTCGATAGGATGAGTGAACCCTCCACTAGGCGAAGCTGAGGAGGATTGTCGGCGATCATAGTCGTCGAGCATAGCTAAGCTCCCTCCACTCTCGTCATCCGCCTCATCCCTGCTGATGCGATGTGAACTGCGTGGAGGGTGGCCATTGATCCGGCTCGTGGAAGCTAGAGACAACGCTAAAACGGACCTTAGCCTAGGCTGGGCATTACTTCCTACCCTTTGGCTGCCCAAATCCGGTCCAGGCAGACGCTGCGTTCCAGGCGGAGCTGAGAAATCGCTCCGCCTTGTGATATGAGCTTGGGGCTGCTGAGTCGTCCGTCCGAATAGGCCGGGGCCGGGACATCTTCTGTCGCTTCTTGTCTTGGTCAATTGTCGTGACGATGTCTGATCGACGGGGATCTCGCTGACGCTTGCCAGACATAGGGGATGATGTCGGAGAAAGGAAGAAGGAGTGGTAGCGAATTGGAAGAAGTGCAGCAGACTCCGGGATTCAAAGGCGCTACTGCTATATGATAGGTTTATTTGGTGAAAATGACATGAATAGGTGATGTTTCGCTTCGATCAAGAGGATTTCACAGTATAAGCTGGAGGAGATTGTGTGGACATGATCGTGTCACGGAAGCAAATTGCCCCGGAAATCCAGAACATCTATTAGCCTAATCTCATTTATTCATTCACACCACGCCGTAACTCGTTGTTTGTCCCCATTCCTCATTAACGCAGTCGTTCGAAGTCCGACTAGGGCAAAAAGCCAAGGCATCGCGCCTGCATTCAAGCTGAGGAACACAATCACTTACCTCGGCAGGAAGCGCATGGCCGGCCTTCAGCCGACTCATTCCTCGGTCGACCAACTCGCGGATGAGCGGGATACCGGGAGTGAGCGAACGATGGAGGGGAATGCTGAGGCGTCTTCATCTACGCAAGCGGTAGAGAAGGATGTGAGGGAGCGAGTCGAGGACGATGAGTCGATGAGTGAGGTCTCGCAGGCGGATAGTGTGGTCGGGAAGGTTGGTTCGGAGCAGGATCAGGAACAGGAGGAATCGATGTTGAATGAAGCTGCAGCGGCACAAGAAGGGAAGCGAGTCAAGGCGAGCTCAGTCTTTCACTGAGAGTTTCTTGTACTGATTGGACATGCTTGCTTGTTGTGATTCGGTCATCGTTTCCCACATATTTGTTTGGCTCGACCACGCGACCGTTATTTCGCCACCGTCATTACCCCTCGCGTAACAGGTATACGAGCTTCGAGACGCATCTTGGTTCGACCGGGGTACGGGGCAATGTAAAGGGGTGTACGATGACTCGCAGGACCTTGCTCTACTCATCGTTGAAGCGGAAGATGCATCGACCGAGAAGCCCGAAGGAGGAGCTGCAGAAGGACCTGGAGGTTTTCTCAAGGAGGAGTTGCTGTTGAGTGCGAAGGTAGAGAAGGACGATATCTATGCGAGACAGCAAGGCGGGTCGGGCTTGTTAGCAGAAAGGTGGAGCGATGTTGACGGGTGCAGATACGCTTATTGTCTGGACCGAGCCTTCGTCTCAGCTTGATATCGCTCTTTCGTTCCAAGATGCGGAAGGGTGCGAAGATATTTGGCAATTCCTCTGTGAGGTGCAACAGCATTTGAACAATTTCCCGAGTGAGTCTCCCTTCTCAAGCTATGCGATGTATTACTTACTGGAGAGCAGGTGAAACCGACCGAACCCAAGTCCCCTCATCTTCCTCACCGCTTTCTGGCTCTCCAATGCTCGGAGTTGGATCCTCTCAGATCGCTTTACCAGAACCCAGGCCGGCTTGGCAAGCCCCGTCATTAGCCAACATCAAGTCTGCCTTTTCGCCTGACTACTCCGAAGCCGGCTAATGAGACGACAGAGAACAGGAGATGTGGTTGCGGATGCAAGCGAAATCAACGGCTGGTCGAGAAAGAGCTGTGGAGCATATACTCGGCGAGGTCAGCTACGTGCACCGTGAAAAAAAGTGCAGCTGACCTGTCGCAGGACTACATCAAGCAATTGATAGGCGTCTTCGATCAAGCTGAGGACCTGGAGAGCTTGGAAGATCTGCATGCGTTGTGCTCGCTCATGCAAACAATACGTGGATCACCGGTGTTCATCTTTGAGATGTACTGATGGGATAAAGTGCTTTTCAACGACAACGGCATCTTCGAATACATCCTCCAAGATGACGTTTTCCTTGGTGTCATTGGCATGCTCGAATGTGAGTGGACCATAAGTCGGTCGAAGCTTATGTCTAGATGATCCGGACTTCCCCTCACTCAAAGCGTCATATCGCCAGTTCTTCCAAGATATCGCGAAGTTCCGACAGGTCGTCGAGATCAAAGATGCCAATATCCGGAGCAAAATTCATCAAACATACCGGCTACTCTACCTCAAGGACGTGGTTCTTGCCCGAGTACTTGACGATCCAACATTCGGCATATTGAATGGCTTTGTTTTCTTCAACCAGGTCGACATCATCAACCATATTCAGAACAACGACGTTTTCCTTCAGGAGCTCTTCGACGGGTTTAAGGATGCCTCGCCGGACTTTCCCTCGACCGATCCATTGGACGAAAGAAAGCGGGATGTCGTTCTGTTTCTCCACCAGCTTATGATTATGGGGAAAGGCGTGCAGGTTCCTAGCAGACTAGCGTTGTATCGGAATCTCCTCGAGCGAGGTTTGCTGTTTGTCTGCGAATGGGCTTTCCGGAGACCAGAGGCCCAACTCCTACATGCTGGCGCCGAGATCCTCACTCTCGCTGTGGAACACGATGTCAACGCGGTCCGGATGCACGTGTTGAGAGAAGAGGAAGCCAAGCGACGGACGTTGATCATGGAGATCATCGGATTGATGGGGACGACAAAGAATCTGGGACTGCTCAGTCAGATGTCCGACATTATCCGGACCCTCATGGACACCGGAACGGAAGGAGAGGTAAGTAAGATCGGCTTGAAGGGTATTGACAAGCAGGGATTCGTTCAACGGAAAGAGGCACCGATCTCGGACAGCTTCTTGACGTACTTCTACGACTACTGCGTCCAGCCGCTCTATCGACCTCTTCTCGATCTCCCGGACCTGAAAGGTGGAACGGGTGAGTTGCAATCCTCAGAGCTTAGCTGATCCTTAGACCCCTCGATCAAGTTTCCTCGCACACGGATGGCCATGTTTCAGAGCTTGACCGAGCTATTGTCACTCGCCATCGCCAACCAGGCCCAATCTCATCGCGCTTCCTTCTTCATCCTTTCCAACCCTATTTCGCGGAAAATTGTGTCTTTGCTGTACATCAGAGACAAGCCTTTACGACACGGTGGGTATAACTTTATGGCTCATGAAAACTCTGCTGACTTTCTGATCAGCCGCTTTACGATTCGTCCGAGCCTGCCTTCGAACACCCAACCACTTCATCCACCGGTATTTCACTAAGAATGACCTCCTATCACCACTGCTCGACCTTCTCGAAGAGGAATCCGCTCGAGATAACATGCTGAGTTCGGCTTGTATGGATGTACTTGATCTCATCCGAAAGGTGCGGAGTCCAACGATCGCTCATGTGCCACATTGCTGATATAAATGCAGGAGAATATCAAACCGATCATCAATTACCTTTTCGACAATTTCCGACCCCGCATAGAAGCCCTCTCCAGTCGACCCTTCCTACGATCCTTCATCCATGGCCTGACAGCTCGATGGGAGCAGAACAACGAGCCTCCTCCAGCACCACCACCCGCAGATGCCGAGTCAAGCAAAGCATGGAGTAATCGTGCCGCAGAAGCTGAGGAGGAGGACTACTTCAACGCTTCGGACGAGGAAGAGATTGGACCGAAACCGCCTGCTAAGCGGAAACGGATGATCACCATAGGAGGTGGACCGCCGAAGAAGCGAGGTGGTGGAATGCTTGGTCTGGATTATGATGATGGTGACTCTGAGGGATCAGGTGGTAGTCAATCACCTAGATTACTAGCTGTGATTGGGAAGGAAGAAAGCGGGTCAGGACCGGTCATTACATCGCCTGAAGAGTTGGAAGGGGATTTAGGGGACGTGGCGATGCGAATGCGAGCGAAGCGGTTACGGGAGGAACAAGAGGAAGAAGGTTTTGCCGGGATGTTGGTCGCGAAAAAGCCGGTGTGGACGAATCCAAGGAAGGAGAAGGAGAAGGAGAAGGAGAAGGAGGAAAAGGAGAATGTAGGAGGTGGAGGGAAGAGAGAAGGGACGCCGATAAAGGAGAAGAAACTGAAGTTGAGTTTTACGGGGTTCGGGAAGAGGCTGGGAGGGGGTGGAGCAGCGAAATGATGTATCTCGACGTGCATGGCTGGATATTGGATCGGTTACCCTTCGCATCAGGCAGGGATGTAATGGGTCAATGCCATATCCAACGTGGTCGTACCAGAACCACTCATCGGACACATCGGGGTTAAGAAGAAACGGAAGTGCCACTTTAGTATTTCCGACATCCTTTGTCCCGTTCACCGATGCTGCCTACCTCCAATTCGCCTACCTCTGAACTCTGAGGCTGTTCCTTCCAGCCATTCAGGCTCGATCAGTCTTCATCATGGGTGTATGTTCTGATCACACTCCATTACTATGAGCAACTAGCTGATAACCCTTGTCTAGCGAGTCATCCGAGCCCAGAGAAAGTCCGGTGGGATCTTTAAGTCCCACACTCACCACAACAAAAGCCCAGCCCGTCTTCGGAGCCTCGATTTCGCCGAGAAGAATGGTTACATCCGCGGTGTTGTCAAGGATATCATCCATGATGCCGGTCGGTAAGTCGCGCTGAACAATACCTTCATAATTCACAAGGATTTTCGGGAGAAATTGTGCTGCAGTTGCTCATGTCGATATAGCGGCGCTCCACTCGCGACCGTAGTCTTCCGTGATCCATACCGTTACAAACTCCGTAAAGAGACGTTCATCGCCGCTGAAGGACTCTCGACCGGTTCATTCATCTACTGTGGGAAGAAAGCGACTCTCAACGTTGGAAATGTCCTTCCGATCTCACAGTGTCCGGAGGGTACGATCGTGTGTAATCTCGAGGAGAAGATTGGGGATAGGGGTGCGTTGGCTAGGACTTCCGGGAATTATGCGACGGTTATTGGGCATGGTGAAGATGGGAAGACTCGTGTTCGTCTGCCATCTGGGACAAAGAGTGGGTACACTGGATTGGGCCAAGGGGTATGTGCTTATGGGTTCGTGTAGAGGTGATCAGCTCGAGGTGTAGGGCTGTTGTTGGGATTGTCGCGGGTGGTGGGAGGATTGACAAACCTTTCCTCAAGGCGGGGAGGAAATACCATGCGATGCGGGCGAAGAGGAACTCATGGCCCCGTGAGTGCCGACCTGCTTAGCCTTCCGGTATACTTTCGAACCGTTCACGGTGCCGCATATCAGGGATTTGGCTGACGTCGTTGTAGGTACTCGTGGTGTTGCTATGAACCCCGTCGACCATCCTCACGGTGGTGGTAACCACCAGCATATCGGTCACGCTTCCACCATGGCTCGGGATGCTCCAGCCGGTATATTGCTTAGCATCTCCTTTCAAAGCTTCCCTGACCCCGTGATTAGGTCAGAAAGCCGGTCTCATCGCTGCTCGTCGTACTGGTCTTCTCCGTGGTACTGTCGGCAAGGAGTCGAAGGATTAGGCGGGAGTGGAGAGGGGGCATTGGTATCGCTATGCAGGCTGTTACGAGCGAAGTGGCCCTGCTTGCGATTGTTCGGATCAGAGTGGTTTAAGTGGGCAGATCGCGCGGAGTGTCACCCCAGCCTATCGATGTTTACATTCTCGGGTGTGTGGTACGTCAGGATTGAGCGTGGACTGAAAGCATATCTAGGCCTGAGATTGGCGAGAGGCAGTGGGAAAGAGTGGACTCAAGAACTCGTAGAGTTCTTTAGCAGTAACATCGGGACTGTTAAATTTGTTATCGTTTGGACCGTTACTGTATCCAGAGCGGTTTGAGTGACGCTATCCAAACCACGCTGTGAGGCGAAAGATGTCATGTACAGTGTGGCATGGACTGTTACACTGGTCGTTGAGCGCTCATTCCTTTGCCATCCGCTCGACTTCTTCCAAAGCCGCCCCATAAGCTTCCCCCTTCCCAACCCAAACCCCCAACTCTTTCCCGCCAAACTTCGTCAACAACCTCCCTCCTTCACCCTGCATCCACTCTCCAACCGTTCCGAACCACTTGACCTTTTCCACCATCTCGAGTCGGACCAATCCTAACCCGACTGAAGTGGCTGAGGGGTGTAGAGAGAGTATTCGGCCAGCTGATCTTGGTTTCTTTGACGCAGCTGTAGTAGGTGGATGAAAGATGATTTCACTCCCTACTCCTTCCTTGGATTCCGGACCAGGCGGAGAAGGTGGTATTGGCAGTATCGATGACAAGGGTAGGGATGGCTCATCAAGAGGGAAGAGTTGAATTGGGAGTATACGTTTTCGAGTCGCGCCAGTGTGATATGTCCGTACTGTCAATTCCTGACCTAGGTAACAGCCTTTCCGAAAGTCGACTGAAGGTTGGCATCAGCTGGCTTCCGGATTGAGATTTATTTGGGCAGTATGAACGCACCTCCGCCGTGGACGTCCATGCAGCTTTCAAGAGGTAAGGCTGAGCCGGGCACGATCTCGTTCGGACCTTCTGGTACGCCTAGAAGTATTCGATGGAGGTGATAGTCTCCCGTCGAGGCTTCGTCGAAGGAGAACGCGAGAGAAGCTAATGCAATCGGGTCAGTGAGGTAATCAACGAATCTGTGGTTGGGTCATACGTGATTTTCCCCTCGGAATAAGCAATTGCCTCCCCATCCCACTCGTCCTAAACCCAGCTCTCAGATCCCAACACCCAACCTCCCCCACTCCGACACCAGTATCCCGCACACCATCATCCCATCTCCAGAAACTCTCGGCTGCTCCTCCACTCCCCGTCCGCCATGTCCGGCTCGGTCCCGTCCCTTGACTAACGGTATCTTCCCCCCAAGCAGACCAAGCTTCCCATTGATCAGATACATCCTTGATCTTGACTTTTGAACGGAGTCGAAAGGGTGGTAAAAAGTTTTCAAGGGGAGCTTGGTGGAAGAGATTTGATTCGTGAGAGATCAAGTATCGGGATGATGTAACGGGGAAAATGAAGATTGTATGTAAAACTCGACCCTAAATTCTCTCTCAATCAGACAAGTATCTCGAATAAGTGGAGAAAGGTGTAAAATACTGAAGCGTTTAGAAAACCGCTATACCCTCCATTGGTAGATTCGACATCCTTGCATGAAAGACCTTTTAGGAACGTCTGAGCGTCTGGACCGGAAATCTCGAGCACGGACCGATGAGGTAGAGGTGCGATCTTTGGTCGAGAAGATGAAAAAGCTACAGCGTTGGAGGCGAAGCGTGCAAGTCGGTTGGGAACGGCGACATCTCTCATCTTCTTTCAAGGTCTGCTTCAGAAACGCATAAGATCTGGTGTTACTCCGTCGAGCGATGACACATATCATTCGGATAAAATTCAACCGAGCGAGCGGTTCTTCAAGCTCAGGGCGGTATGTCGATATTCCTTCCCGTCTGTTGGGTTACGGTCGTCTGGTCTCTCTGCTTATCGTGCCCTTCTCGTATTTGTCTACTTCCAACCCACGCTTTTAGTGTTCTCGTATCATGAGTTTCATCCATACATCACCGATTTGAGAGGAGAAGAGGTACCGACACACGACCGGGCTGAAACACCTGCTAAACAAGCCACAGCTTCCATCGATCATTCCTTTTCCTTCCCCCAATCTCGACTGCTTCGATTAGTAACAGCTTCAAAGGTAGCCGCAGAGACCCGGGTCTTGACTGATACCCACTCGCGGCATGGCCGACACCGCCCCTCCACCTTTGTCGTATGAGCGTGACCCGCTGTCACATCCAAGGGCGTCTTTCAATGGGCACTCGTCCTGGCGTTCACCGTCTCAACACGACTACGAAGATGGCATAGCTCAGGCAGAGGGATCGAAGGATGCTCAAGTGAGGGAAGCAGAGACTGTTTCGCGGGAACAGGCTCAGTCGAACGGATGGGATCCGGTGGAGAATGGTGGCGAGCTCGATTGGCCTACCGCTGAAGCCGTCAAGCTACGTGAGTCCTCCTCCTCTCATGTCGATATCTACCGCTGACATGCTTAAAGAACCTTCTTCGCCTCGTATAAACCCCTTCCACCTCCTTTCACATCCACGCTCGACTTCCCCACTTCCGCCCCTTCCAGCACATCGCCAATCGTTAGCGGCAGGCACAGATTATCCACCTTTAAGAGTGTCACCACCTTCACGGCCAAATGCCGAGTTCATTCATCAGCTCACCCTCCAGTCCGGTAACGGTTCAGGCGGACCACCTGTGCATATCACAAGAGTCACTCTCGATTCTGTGACCGTCATGTCCGGTCCGGCTTTGGATATGCCTAAACCACGGCGGATACTGAATAACATCAGTAATGTGTTCAAGAGGGAACCGAATTGCGAGGCGCTTGAGCCGATGGACAAGCTGGTCGAAGTGAAACCCGTGGATAGGAATGGGATGCCCAGATCGCCGGTGATCATGCAAGGTCCACCGCCAAGTCCGCCAATCAGCGAGGTCGAGGTTGATGAGGACGAAGAAGAGACTGCACCTTCGTCGTCTACTTTCTCTTCGAGGAGTACCGAGTCAACCGAGCCGAGCAGTACCGCGCTTGTACCCGTTCTTGAGCCTTCTCTTCCGGACCATCGAGCACCCGACAGGCCGGGAGATGCAGACAGCCCGACAATATTCACATCCAATTTCACCTCCGAACCTACCAGACTCACAAACCCCTCACCGGTCAGGATCGCCCCACTCGGTTCACCTTTGCTAGGTATCCCAGCAGCTCGACAACTCTCCAACAGCTCTACCGTGAGTCGCGCCGGATCGCTCGCGATAGTTCGGACTGGACGCCTCGTACAACAACGAAATTCAGAGTCGCCAAACAGTGATCGAGATGGGCATATGCAGACGGATGACGGATGGCGCCTGTCAAAGGCCAAGGAGTTACCCGTCCTACCGGATTCTGAGGATGTTTTACCTCCTATTTCGACCGGCCGGGAAGACAGCGGCGGCTCACTACCTCGACTGCCCTCTTTAGTACTACCAGGATCCAATCCTCCTCCTCGGATATCAAGGCGGAGTACCAACCCCACTCCTTCCCCCAATCCTACGCGATCACCCCTCGTACACGCTCACTCTACCTTCCTGTCTTCGCCTACATTACGAAGCCAGACAATGGTACCTGGACTGGAAGGAGCTGCTCTAGACTCGGATATTCTCGCTCAAGCCGATACCATCCGAAGAGAGCGACTGGAACGACGACAGAAGAAAGCCAGTGCGACAGACGGTATCCCCGAAGGAGCGGAAGTTCGGGAGAAGTTCGAGACGAGAGAGTTCAAGAAGGAGAAGGAAGAAGCGAGGGTGTTGGTGGGCAACCTGATTGGGGAGGATCATGTCAACTATGTGTTGATGTATAACATGTTGACGGGGATCCGGATTGGCGTGAGTGATTTCGCACCTGGTCAATGGTCTGGCTGATTGGATGCCAGGTATCGCGATGTCAGGCGAAGATCAAGCGTCCTCTGACCGATGCAGACTATGTCGCTCGGCACAAATTCTCCTTCGACATGTCAGGAGATCACCTCAGCTTTCGGCCAATGCTGATCTTCGTAGTGTCGGAAACGAGCTAACTCCATCCGCGCGGTACGACTTCAAGTTCAAAGATTACGCCCCTTGGGTTTTCCGCGATCTCCGAGACGAGCATTTCCACCTCGACCCAGCCGACTACCTCCTCTCCCTTACCGCGAAGTACATCCTCTCCGAACTCGGTTCTCCCGGTAAATCCGGATCATTCTTCTACTTCTCTCGAGATTACCGATTCATCATCAAGACCATCGCCCATTCCGAACATAAATTCCTCCGATCGATCCTGAAGGACTATTATACACACGTCAAAGATAACCCGCATACCCTTCTCTCCCGGTTCTATGGTCTGCACCGAGTCAAGCTTCCCCGAGGAAGGAAGATCCATTTCGTGATCATGAACAACCTCTTCCCGCCCCATCGAGATATACACGAGACGTACGACTTGAAAGGAAGTGCTTTCGGACGGGAATACCCAGAAGAGAAGGCGAAGAAGAACCCGAGAGCTGTTTTGAAGGACAAGAATTGGGTTAATAGGGGGAGGACGCTCGAGCTTGGTCCAGAGAAGAGAGCGTTGTTGTCCGAGCAGTTGAGGCGGGACATGGAGTTCTTGAAGAGGAAGAACGTGATGGATTACTCGTTGTTGGTTGGGATACATAATATGGAACGAGGGAATCGGGACAACTTGAGGGAGAACCAGCTCTCAATGTTTCACGTAGGTCTACCCCTACTACTACTTAGGATGGGAGCTTTAAGCTGATACTAAGACCATTCCAGCCCGACGTCCCACCCATGCGACGAAAACCTTCCTCGGTAAAAGGTCACGAAGCATCGAACATGCGTAAAGCCGTGCGACGTTCCGACCCGAAAATGCTAGACGTCGTATCGCAACTACCCACAGCCGATTCAGCCGATCGAAGACATTTCCTCTTCTATCAAGAAGAAGGTGGACTCCGTGCGGCGGATGAGGCCAACGCGAATATGGATGTGATTTATTATTTGGGGGTAATTGATATCTGTACGCCTTATAGTACGGTCAAGAAGATTGAACATTTCTGGAAGTCTATGACGGAGGATAGGGTGGGTTGATTTCCCTCACTTTCACTTTGGCCTTTTTGCTGGAGGTTGAGCTGATGTAGAGAAATTAGGCGATGATCTCCTGTGTGGAGCCGGTATCTTATGGTCAGAGGTTCTTGAATTTCCTCCTGTCGGTTATGAGAGGAGGCGATCTCTCCTTGCGGCCAGCTGGATTGTTGCCACATACGGATAAGGCCGAGGAGACACCTGTTGGAGCGGAACATAAATCTGTTGACGAGGATGGGGTGGATAGGAGAGGGGAAGGAGTGGATGGACCGACTGAGAGGGCGGTTGTGGGGCATCTCAAGGCGGAGTGAGGATGCGATCGGACACTTTGTTGGAAGATCTTTCGGGGTTCGATCTTTGTTTATATTATGCTTGAACACACGCATGGAGGCGTGTTCTATTCTCAGAAGTGATGTCCCGTCTCAAGTCAGATGGACAGTGGGCGATCGAAAAGTATGTCATCCCGTCACTACAGGGCTCCGAGCGGATCCCATGCTTTCCGATCCTCGCCCATCGCCGCTTCCAGCTCCTCCTTCCCAACTGTATCTTCAGGAGGCACGGTGGGGTCACCGTTTGGTTTCTTCCCATCTTCTCGCAACGAAAGCTCGTCCAGCGAGGGGAGCGGTGATACCTTTCTCGTTGGGTCGGTATACGTTGGCTGCACATCTCGCCAAGGATTTCTATTCCAGCTTGGTTCCCTTCTGGTCTGAGGTTGTGGCAAATGTGATGCTTGTGGCTGTGAAATTGTTGGAGTATTGACGCTGGTTGTCACGGTCATGCTGGGTATTCTTGCAGGTATATCGTTCGTTAATGCCGTCGTAGACCAGGGATTCGCGTCTGATGGGATTCGGGTCGTTGCTCGTGGAATACCCATTCCTGGGATATCCGTCCTCCCTTCGCCTATGCCTGTTCCAGGAGCATTCCTAGCTTTCACCTCTCCTTCCACTTCTCCTGCCTCTGCGCGGATCTGGTTCATCGCTTCTGTCGAGATGGTCTTGAGCTCCCTAGCAGCCCCTTGGATGGCGATTAATGCTCCAGATCCGATGTTGGACCATCCCCAACCAGATCCGCCTGATCCACTGGGTCCAGCTGTTCGGCCAAGTCGATTCGGCGGCAGAGGGTTCTTGCTGCCGTCACCCGGTGCTGTCGTGGGTGGCAAGGCAGAAGCTGAAGCTGTAGAAGAGAGGGGGCGGGGCTTATCTCCGACTAATACGGAAAGATCGGGTGCAGAGCTGGACGTCGATGGGGAGGGAGATGGTATTCGAGATCGAGCAGCGTAAGGTGCTTGGAGCGGAGCTACCACCTGCTCGACGACGCCTTCGACGCTAATCGGATCGACTTGACCGGCTCCTACCGGACCGAGAAGCTCTGCACCGGTAGCTTGCTGAGCGAGTGCAAGCTTCGAGCCATTCATCTCGTCGTCTCCTCGCTTAAACAGGCGATGCCAGAACCGTACATCCTTCGAATCGGGCAGAAGAACCCCTTGGTCCGCCTCTGTGCTTCTCGAGTCGCGATCATCGAGGGAGGCTCTATAGCTCTCGTTCAGATATTTCGAGCGCCGCAGTGGTAAGTCGAAATAGTCCCACGCTGAGACGGTCCGGTCGATATAGGGCTTTCCTACGTGAGGAACTCGGCGCTCGCGCTCGTTATTGAAGAGGAATGTCCCGAACTGACATGAGTAAAGGTGATAATGGATGTCGAGGAGGTAATCTTCGTTGAACTCGAATCGTTCGGGATACTGCCGCTGTATCTGCCTAATGCAGTCGAGGAATTGATGGAAAACCGGCGAGATCTCCTTGAGGTGCGAATTGGAGGTGAACTGCTTTTGCATCGATGCGAAGAAGGCGTGAGCAGCTTTCTGCGCGCCGAAGTTCTCCTCGTCGCTGTCATCTTCGGGTATATCAGTCACAGTGAACAGCTTCTCCGATGAAAGGTGTCCCGATCGATCGAGGAATTTATGTCCGAAAGCGAGCCAGTCCTTCTCGACCAGGACCTTGAATCCCTCAAGGGTGCGGTAATAAGGGTCGAGACAAAGCTGCGCAGTCGCGCTTAGTTGAGCGGTCCGATCCCACCCATCCGAGCAGTGAATCAGGACATGGGATGCGTTGAGGTGAATATTCCGTACGATGACTAGCGCTCCGTCCAGCAATGTCGAAATGTGCCGCAGCCAGTTGCTCTTCCGCAATAGACCCCTATCGAGCGAGGTAGACGTCGTCTCAGCTTCTCGCAGGGCTTCGACGATCGTTTTCAACGAGTTCCGCATGACGTGGATATTGTCAATACCAAGATAGGCTTTCTTACCAGCCCTGTAGTTCTCCATGTTCTCCGTGCCGGCTCCCATTGCAACATTTGCCATCGCATTGGTTGTCGGCCGAGCATCAATGATGAGATTGGTGGATGTGGCGCCGTACACGGGAGCGGGGTTTGAGATCGGGACGGGAGAAAGAGGGTTGGCGGGAGGAGCATATGCGGTGTCAGGGGAATGATGAGATGAGAAGATACACTCGACCAGCTTCTCATCTTGAGCAGACCTCGAGTTCTTCAAGCCGACCATGGGTTGTGATGATCGAGTAATGGATGCCTGCGAAAAGTGAGCATAGCTTCAGTCTCATCGTCACTTGCATGATTTGCCCAATGCAGGTAAGTGAGCGCTGATATCCGTCCCTTACTCCTATATTTCCCGGCATAGCTCAACACCGAATCGCTTATCCGGCTCGGCACGACAAGCTTATTCGGATATGTCGGGCAAAATGAGTAGTCTTTGTTGATGTCGGTGAATCGCCAAGCTTTGGTACGGGAACCGACACCTTGTCGAGCGAACTCGGAACGGGGGTTATAGGCGGACCACCCAATTGAGGCGGAAGCTGGCACGGCAGGATGCGGGGATGTTTGCTTTTCTGGCGCGAGTGAGAGTGGGGAGACTATCGTGGTAGGTTGTGATGAGGTGGAAGATGTTTGTGTGGAAGTACCGGGAGAGGGCAAAGTATAGAAGAAGGCATAGAGCTGTTCAACCGAAGCTATTGACCAGCATCAGCTGACACCGTGTATGAGTCCAGCATGAAAGCTGCTGCTACCTACAAGCAACGGCGCAGTCCTTCACGCTTTGCCATACATCCTCTGCTCCACCTTCCCTATCCTTCTCAAAGAGCAAAACACAGCTCTCAAAGGTTCTTGTCCGGATTTGAAGGGGATATAAGCCTTGGATACTTTGTGGTAGTCGAGTGAGTAGCGTAATGGTCGGGTAAGGTATCCAAACTTCCTCGCTGGCGGTTGAGGAGGAAGAGGCGGGTGAAAAGATGAGGTGGTGGGGGGTGAGGTGAAGGGTACCGGTAAGTTTCTGACGGGTAAGGGTGGTCTCAGTTAAAGATGGGGGAGCTAGGCGCTCGAAAGTGACGGAGTCGACTCTGGCCACGCGGACCGCGTCCATCTCCGACCTGTCTAGGAGATGCACGACCACCAATGGGAAGAGCAGAATTATAGGCTAGCGCATATCGCTTTCTGCACTCAGCTTCTTACGTAAGGATTCGTTCGTTGAAGAGGCTGGTGGGCTGAAACATGCCCCTGGATTCCGGTAGAGAAGCTGGCTTCTAAGTCTCTCGCATCGATCGGACACACCCAGCAGTGCTATCAGAGCACCGCTTATTACTCTTTTCGAAGCTCAAGTGAGAAGTACATGAGGACACGATGACATCGAACGGTCAGGGAATCCACTCCCTTAGCACAATCATGTGAGCACCTGACTTTGGGTCGCAATTGGCTCGACGGATGACTTGATCTCTGCTTGGACAGTAAACGACTCGAAGGTGACATTCTTGAGCTTATCGCCTATAATTCACGTGCTCACAGGCGTAGCCGTGACATCTCGCCTTGAAGACGTTGCGACCTCTCAATCCTCCGCAGCACCTACCTCATTTCTCCGTTCACCTACCTCTGCCGCTCACGAGGCACTCGCCGCCCACGTCAGCGGTCCACCAGCAGGTCCTCCGGTTCTTTCTCAAAGTGCTCCACACGAGGAAATGACTGCCGCGGTGCAGAGTTACCGGGATGACATCGTTGGAGGGGCACTAGGGGACTTCCTCGCCAGAGCCAAAGAGGTTGGAGGCATAGTAGAGCAGCATGTATGTCATTATGGATACTGCAGATAGAAGCTGAAGGCTTCTCAGTCTGCACTACTACCCCCTTTGTGCAATGCTCAGCTCTCCTTCTTGCAAATGGCTTCATCTCACGTCAAACCCGCTGGCAACGCACTACCTTCCCTGCTCAAGCCGCAAGCCGATGCGATCCAGGCAATCATTGAGGCAAAGGACAAGCTAGGCAGAGGAAAAGAAGGGCGGGAATACGGTGCTTGCTTGAGTGTCATCGGCGAAGGCGTCAGTACATGGGGTTGGGTCCAGGTTGTCCGTGTAGCTCAGAACCCTGAATCCGTTAGCTGACGGCATCGTTTATAGGAGCCAGCACCTGCACCATTCATTGCCGAGATGCGGAATGCGGCTCAATTTTGGGCGGATAGAGTGATCAAGCAGTTCAAGGAGACGTCAGTCCGCCTTCTCCTTTCCCGGCTTACTCCTCCCTATGGATTCCAGCGAAAGCGGTACTGACGAGCTCTCGTAGGAATCCAGCACCCATTGCTTGGGCGAAGTCATTCATAGCGCTCATTGACGCCCTGCAGCAATATGTCAAGCAGTGGCATACCATAGGTGTGGCTTGGAACCCTAAGGTGATCTCAATGAAGCTGTTCTCATTTTGGCTTATCCCAGCAGGGTCCGCCTGCTCCATCTTCTATTCCCTCTTCATCCTCTGCTCCAGCCGCCTCCTCGGGTCCCCCTCCTCCCCCTCCTGCACCTCCCTCAGATTTCGCCAGCGATTCTTCCGGAACAGCGGCAGCAGGTACTGGTGGTGCGGCCGCTCTCCAGGTGGCCCTGAATCGAGGCGGCTCCGTGACTTCGGGTCTTCGCAAAGTCGATCCATCACAAATGACGCATAAGAATCCTGAACTCCGCTCGCAAGCTGCCGTGGTGGATGCGAGCAAGAACGCACCTCCTCAAGTCAAGGTGAAGCCGGGAGCGCTTGCCCAGGCACCAGAGAAGCCGCCGAGGATGACGCTGGAGGACGGGAATAAATGGATTGTGGTGAGTTATCAACTTCGGGAGACCATTCAGTTCGCATTGAAAGTGCGCTGCAAGGTAATCAGCTCATGAGGTGCACCGTAGGAGTATCAGGAAGACAACAAGTCAATCAATATCGAGGATACGCAGCTACATCAAGTCGTCCAAATCTTTGGATGCAAGAACTCCGTCATCAAAGTCTCTGGCAAGATCAACGCGGTCACCATGGGTGAGTGAGGCTTTCTTCTATGCAGCCTTATGAGGCTGTAAAACAGAGGAATTTGGCTGACATCTTTTAGTGGCGTGTAAGAAAACAGCTATCATCGTAGATTCTGCCGTCTCTTCCTTGTGTATCACCTCCTCCCCCTCTTTTGAAGCGCAGGTCACCGGTTCCGTTCCTACAATAATGATTGACACGACCGATTCCGGCCAGGTTTACCTATCTCAAGCTTGTATGGAGGTGGTCGAAATCATTACGAGCAAAACGAGCTCAATCAATATCTCAGTTCCCACCGGAGAGGATGGCGACTTTGAGGAGAGACCTGTACCGGAGCAAATGAAGAGTCGGGTGGTTAAGGGGAAGCTGGTAACGGAAATGGTGGAGCATGCCGGATGAGCCATGCAAGGAAAGCTTTTTAGCACGAGGGAACGGATCAGATTAAGATCGTTCACCACATCATCGTTCACGTTACGAAAGACAGCGAAGATGATGCCAACCGCAAATCGGTCCAATTCAGGCTCATAACTGCCCTGAGTAGGGGAAAGGATCGAGGACTGAGACTCGTCCTCGTGAACCACAAAAGGCTGAGGGTTTTCGCTTTCGCACCTTCTTCCGCGTTGTCCTTTGCGCTCGACGGAAGACATTCAGGCGATCCTTTGATGTAGGCTACCCGAACAGGCCTTCGATCCGCTTCATGCGACGGAACAGCCTTCTATACACCTGATCTATCAAGCTTAACTTCTGCATCAACACAGCTACATATACTGTCACTAACATCACTCCCCGGCTTTGTTCTTACTTACAGATTTGTTGAGTATGCCGGGACGTCGTCGCATCACTCGCGATTCTTTTCGAAGCCCCAGTACGACACCACCCGCAGTTACCACCACTGGTTCGACCCAGACTATCAACGGTGTACTAAGAAGGACAGGTACCACCGGTCAAATGCAAGGCGGTCTCCCTATCCGTCCCAACGGCACCTGTTCTCGCCAATCAGCGACCCTTCAGGCTTAAGGTTCCCTCAATTCGGGAGGTCTGTCAATGGGGTGACCGGTGCCAATTCAACCAATCAAGGGGCGCATTAAACGGACAACGACCGATCATCCCGCGTCTCCGACTCATACCCACGTACGAACGGCGAGAGTTTGGGTACGAACGGCGTCAACGGAGTCAACGGCGCCTCCAGACTGAATGGCGATCAACCAAGAGTGAATGGCATCCTCTCGAGTGCTCATGGCCCGGCTACCACGAATACGAATGACGGGAACTATCGTTCTCCGATTGATGATACCAGGGATGTGGGATCTATGCAGAGAACCAACGGCACTCGATCCACTGCCGGAGACCATTCTTCGACAGCTACGAGTTTGCACAATCATCATTCTGCTCATTCTTCTCGCTTCACCGCTGCAGGGTCAAGGCAAGAGACCAAGGCAGCACTCGCGCCGAGAGCTCCCTCTCCTCAAAGTCGAACCGTCGACCAACTTCCGAATAGCATCCAGTCCGCCTCGAGGACCAATGATGTCAGCTCGCAAGTCAATTCATCACCACAGCTTGCCAGTCCTCCTCACGAAGGGAGAAACCTCAATCATTCCGGCGATCATCAGTTCCGCTCAAATCAGAATGGATTGAGCCCTACCACTAGCCACTCAAATGCCACAGCCGATATCCCTAGCGGATTAACTTTCCAATCGCTCACCACTCCGGTCGAAGTCATGCCGCCAATCCAAGTCCGGGAAGCCGCAATTACGCAATGACTACATCCACCTCAAGGCGTCCTGTCGACACTTTGCAACGCGAATAATCTGGTGGGTAACGTCAGCAGTACAGGCCAGCATCCCGGTGAGAACACCAGATCGACCCGACCGCGTCGTCGATTACCACCCATCATTCATCATCACGGAACACGTGCCGTCGGGGACTTCAGCAATTCTTCGGATGAGAAGGTATTGGTTGTATCGTAATGCAAGAGCACCGCGATCGGCATGTCAGTCCATGAAGACTTTAATATGCAGATTCGGGAACTGGGACGGGAACTGTGAATCTACGTTTCGATGTGACTACCTATTGCATGCGGATCAGACATGTTTCGATAAGCAGACAGAGTCTTGCGGGGCGAGTGGGCTCGAGCAACTTGCTACCAAGCGGAAAGCCTGCACGGTCGCTTTGAAAGGCTGAGGACTATCTGGGCCTAAACGTATGATCGATACATGGTATGGGATGCTGCGTATAGATCCACTTATCCACCTTCTGCCTGCTCCTTATGCCGAACCCGCCGCACGAAACAATGTCACCGCCCGGTCATCTCCCGCTACCGCAAATTGCTTCCCCACCGCGTATGTATTCGCCGCCACCGGCTGCCAATCGAAACCCCATACCTCCGCTATCAACGAGCTCGTCGAAACGCATGATCGCTGACCGATGTCCCACAATTTCACCAGATTGTCTGCTCCTCTGTTGATCAGTCAGCACGGTCTGGCATAAACACAGGCCTCATCGAGCCTAGAAATGCTTCGCCTTTTAGCTGACTTACCCGCTTCCCAATAGCTTTCCTTCCGGACTCGCAGCTACCTTCAACACCCAGCTCTGATGACCGTGCATAATTGCCACCGCTCCCTCCCCTCTGCCGCCTACACCGCTACGTGAGCCCGCGCGGACGTCATGCAATACTATTCGATGATCATCAGAACCCGAGAACAGCCACTGAGGATCGATACATCAGGTCTCACACATACGAAGAGGGGGATACTTACTTGCGAATCATGCGACCAAGCCAAAGTGCGGACGGCTTTTTGGTGGGAAGTGTACGTCGCTACGACGGCTTGCGTAGCGGTGTCGAGGACGACGATGTGTCCGGCTTCCGTCGCCAATGCCAATGAAAGACCATCCGGAGACTGTAATGAGAAATGTCAGTCCCACAAATCCCTACCTTCACCGGCTCAGACGGTATGTGAGGAAGCGAGATACTGACGAATCGCACATCCATCCCAAACTTCCCCTTACCTGTCTCAACCACCTTCCCCTCTCCAACCAGCGGACCTCGACCAACGTGACCGTCCGCATACCCCGTTGCGGATGTCTCCCCTTCCGACGGAGCCGAGATCTGCCGAATCGCTAGTTTCGATGAACGGCCTGACCATGCCCAACATGCCATTGTCGGATGTAATGCACATGCGTAGGCGGGTAACTCTACATTTACACCTTTATCAGGAGAAGGTAGCAATAGGAAGGTAGACCTACCGCTCTCCCCCGCTGCAGCCTTCTCTCGCCCAGTCTCAACCCTTCCAACCATCCTCCCATCCCCAGGATCGACCAGGACGATGGTCCCATCGAGACTAGCCGCTAAAGCTCGTTTTCCATCTCCAGAGACAGATAGGGAAGTGATAGCTAGAGGGTGGCTGGAGAGGTCATGTATAGGCGCGGTCAGCTCGGCGGGGTCGAATATCCGTAGGTGCCCGTCTGCTGAGCCGGAAATGAGGTGGTTGAGGGGAGTCCAGGCGAGAGCCCAAATAGCATCAGGATGGACTGAGCAGATCAATGAGCCGCGAGAAACCAAAAGGCTTCCATACGTAGGGAAGATGGAGACTCACGAGAAGTCGATTCCTGTTGGAGGTACGAGAGGGACTAGGCGCAGAGTCAACTTCCTTCTTCGACGGTAATGGAAAAAGCGCACCATACTGGTGTGTCAGGCTCTGATAAAGCACAAGGACGAGCCCAAGTGCTTTGCATTGTCTTGCCTTTCAGTCAGTTGTGATGGATGAAGTCAGGAAAGTGAACCGACTCGGCAGAAGTGGTACTTGAAATACCGGCGGGAACAGAGGATGACGACCGTGGGAGACTCATTCATGAAACGTGAGGAGTTCAGTTGTTCCGCAAACTAGCATTGATCAGCTGTATCGCCGGTCAGAATGGAGAAGATCATACCTAGACCGCTACAGGCTGCGCTGGTAGTCCGCTCTTTCTCACTGTTACTGCCCAAGACCTTCTTCAGTCCAGACGAGTTCTATCAGTCTCTTGAACCCGCACATCACTTAGTCTTCGGATACGGTCACCTCACCTGGGAATGGCGTGATCTACCGAAGAGTGTCGGATCTGGATGGTGGAATGATACAGTGGTTGTGGGAGGTCGTATGAGGGGCTGGCTGTGGCCGAGCGTGTTTGCAGGAGTATACCAGGCTTTGAATGTGCTTGGATTGGATGGGACTGCGCTGCATGTATGTCTGGGTCCTTTTACTTCCACAGTATCACATATGGGGAGAATCGCGCTGAGGGAGATACATTTAGGTGTTCGCTCCTCGGCTGATCGGCGTTCTCCTTGCAGCTCTTACCGACTATTATACCTACCGACTACCCGGCAAAGTCTTGGGTCATGGCTCTTCCGCTGGAGCAGTATGTACCCACTTTTTGAGCCGTATTCGAATTCTGATCTTTCCAGCTCTTTCTTTCCCTCACCTCCCTCTTTCACGCCCACCTTCTACCCCGGTCACTATCGAACTCCTCAGAAACTCTGCTCACCACCATGGCGCTCGTCTACTTCCCGTTACCTTCACCAGTTGCTCCCATGCCCGTCGTGGTCAGTGCTGATCAGTTCATCGCAAGACAGGACCGAAAAGCGTCAGTATCCTCAAACAACGGCTTCAAGGTCTACGCGGAAGCTGAAAGGGCAAAGGAGGTGGTGCGGTATAAGCAGGGAGGTAAAGTCGATTGCTCCGTAGCTGAGCGGATAGAGGAGGATGAGTCAGGAGAAAAGTGATTCACCTGCTTCAATGCCTCGAAAGCTCGGAGCTAGCAAAGGTATATTACGGATTGAGCTGATCTCACATTATTCAGGATGCAAAGCAGTCTGACCGGCGCCGTAGCCTTCGTAACTCTGGCTATCTGCATCAGACCTACGATGACCCCATTCTGGGTCTACATGGGCGCCGAGCTTACACTTCGTACTGCACGGAATCGTGGGGTTCCGGCAGCTCTACAGGTCATCTTCACATCCTTGTTGACAAGGTCAGTGATTCTTGCTCAAAGTGACAGTGACCTACGCTTATCCGGTCACAGTGCCGCCATGCTTGGGACATCGACATTATTCGACTACACCATTACTGGCCAGCTCTCCCTGCCGCCTGCCACCTTCATCTACCACAACGTCCTCCGCAACATCTCCAGGTTCTACGGCGCTACGAATTACGCCTACCATCTCACCCAATCCCTTCCAATCATGCTCTTTCCGATATGGTGGTGGTGGGGTCAAGGCATTGTCTCTTGCCTTTTGCCCTCCTCCATTCTACCGAAGCGACTGTTCCGGCTGGACCGACCAGAAGCACTTTGTTCCCTTGCCCGCGCCATCACCTTCGCCATCGCTATCCTTTCGCTATCCCCGCATTCGGAATGGCGATTCCTTCACCCTCTCCTGCCACCACTGCTGCTTTTCGCTCTTCCCCCCATGTTCCGTCTGTATGGACCAATCCCACCCGGTCGATATCATTTTGCGCAGATCGTCCGGCAATATACGCGTCTGCCGAAACTGCCGTTTTATCTCTGTCTCTTCGCTCCGATTGTGCCGTACCTCTACCTCAACGGGTTCCATGGCCGGGCACAGGTACAGGTGATGGACGTGCTTCGAAGAGGAGAGATCGGGAATGTTTCGGGGCTAGTCGCGCTCATGCCCTGCCATTCGACTCCTTGGATGAGCTCTTTACACCGTGACATCGATGCGTGGTTCTTGACCTGCGAGCCGCCCTTGAGGTATGTGATAGCTTGTTCTCAGGAAGCCTGGCTGACTTCATGCTAGTGATCGCGAGTTTGACCATGCGACACAGCAACAGCTTTTCTACGCTGCACCCGTCACTTACCTCCAGACGGTCTTTCCCTACCCACCAGTACCGCTTCATCAAACGACAACAAGCCTGGCTATCCCCACCATCCCTTCACATATTATCTTGTTTGGTGAACTACTGGATCGAGTGGAGAATCTGGATACGGGTCATAGGATTGCGGTTCGCGAGGCTTTAGGGGAACTAGGATATGAAGAGATATGGCACGGATGGAATGGGTTTGATCTGCTGCAGGATGAGGTGGAAAGGCGAGGTGGAGTTCGGATATGGCGACTTGATGAGGCTGTGCCTATCTGATTTTCGGGATAGATCCTGGATGCATTGATACGAACGATGTATACTTTACATGCATTATACATTTGGTCATATATGTACGTGCTCGTCTAGCCGGCCGCACATCCAGAATGCCTTTGTGCCACCTCCACCACGCCTTCCTTTCCCCTGAAATCGTTGAAGCGCCGCAATTCTCCGGCTACAGAAGGTTCAACCGAAATTTGGCTCACACCGCCTGTATCAAAAGCTATCTGCGAAAAGCAATCATCTCTTCTCACCCTTTTCTTTCATCCATAACAGCGGACGAAGGCTATCCAAATGTCTGACGCTGGATCCGAGCCCCCCGGCTCACCCCCACCCCCCGCCGAGGTAGAAGTAGCCGAAACGACTGAGAAATCCGGTCCTATGTCGGTCGAGGACGCCCTTCAAGAAGTGATCAAGACCGCTGTCGTCCATGATGGACTGGCTCGGGGACTTCGAGAGTGTGCTAAGGCGCTTGATAAGAGGGAGGCACATCTTTGTGTCCTGGTCGAGACCGTCACGGAGGGTATGTTCTTCTCAAAACCGAGATTACAGGATGAGATCAAGGATTGGTAGGCTGATGAGGGGTAATTGGGATATAGCGGAGTACTTGAAGTTGATCGAGGCTCTTTGTGCGGAACATAATATCCAGCTCATCAAGGTATCCGATGCGAAAGTTCTCGGACAGTGGGCTGGTCTCGCGGTTCGTCCTGCTTTACTACCTTTACTTGGCTGAGCGACAGTGCGACAGTCAGCTGATGTGTCTTGGATGAGTAGAAGATTGACCGCGAAGGGAAACCGAGGAAGGTCGTTGGGTGCTCTTGTGTGGTCATCACCAACTACGGTCAGGATAGCCCGGCTCTCCAGGTTCTTCTTGACTGTACGTTGACTCCTGCATCTGAATCGGTTCTAGCTAATGACCCGATCCAGACTTCAAGACCCGCTGAGCTTCCGCTTCCGACCCTTCCGACGTGAGTCTCGTTTATTGATAATCACCCATTGCAATCGGTTCTCCTCCATCCCACCCCACCCTGATGATCATGGGACTCCCTCTTCGCATCCAAGCGTGTCGACATTCCCTTGGAATCGAACCTACCCTCGAAAGGGGGCACATCCTCTGTCTGATCTTGCTCTCTTCCATTTTAACCAATATACAGAAGGACCTTCGCTGACTAGAACTTCGCATCAGGATCCTCTCCGGCGATGGATGGCCCCCCAAAGGCGGATCGTCGATCAGGAGTTGGAAGGCTTGCGATGCATCGTTTGTCGTATCCACTGCGTCTCGTTCTGCGACATAGCTCTCGTATGGGTGACCGGGTATGCTCGGAATTCATTAATGTCTCATGATCATCAACTACAACTAAGGCGGAAAACGGATCCTTTTATTCGAGTTTGAGCTAAAGCAGGATAGTAAGAGCGAAAAACCCCTACTCGAGGTAATGCAACAGTTGAGGATGAAGAGTAGTAGACGTCCTCGTCCCCAATGATCCATTGCGTAGCGGTGACTAGCTCGTCCTCTTTCGGAGGTCTCCACGGTAGTACTTTCCCCATTATCGTCATGATCCCGGCTGACATCGGCTCCTCGTATTTCCGCTAGGTGTTGTTGGTATCCGTAAGTTGATTAAAGTCATTAGTTATTGACACTCATCAACTTTAGGCTAATGTTACGGTCCTCCAAGAGCTTCGTGCTGATCACCGCAGGTCGGGTGAAAGAGCGAGCAGAGTGATTATGGAAAGAATGGGCAGTGGTGGTTGTGGATAAACGATCGTTTGGTGTCGATGACGATCACGTGGGGTCGGTCAATGGGTGGAGATCACAATGAAGCTGGCCCTAGTCGGTATTGACTAGCCTACAACATACATTAATAGTGACCCGAAGGTCGTACAAACATAACTGGTTCGCTATATATATCAATCACGGGGAAACATCGCGTCCTGGGTCTCGCTAGGAGTGATGACGTGGTCTGTCGGATCGTCTCGATTCATGATCTAAGTCATATCAAATTTGGCTAGAAGTTTATCAATCCCTTTGTGATGTTGAGCATCTATCACCTGAATCACGGACTGTGCTTAAGGCTAAGGCAGCTACTATTAGTGTATAACCCAATTGAAACAAAGAATATGGTTCAATGTAATCTCATTGGAGACCAATTGTGAGTCTTTAATGGGCAGATGTGTATAAATAAACAAAGACCTATTAAAGTGAACACTCTGTGTACCAGTCCATACAACAACTGTGTGATTTTTTTTAGGAAAAAACAGCTTTTTCAGTATGTTTACCCCGACAGGTATACTTCTACAAAGACCGTCGGTAGTCTAAACTATCGCTACAGACTGGGTCACTTGTAGGTACCTTAAATGGTGCTTGATGTACAGTCGGTTCTCTTTTTCCTCTCTCCAGGAAACACAAGGCTATAAAACTCTATACGAGAATTATAGTACAAGGAGCTCTAATAATTCAGAAGTTTTACAGAACGGGTTTTTTTGGTTGAGTTTTGGCCCTTTAGGGACGAGCGATGACCGCTACCATTTCATTCAAGGAACATCGAGGTGACCTCTCCAGGTTTGACTGATGCGGGAGTCGCCTTGATGGGGTCGAAGGCATGAGATGGGCCATCCCAATGAGACAGCCCGACAATCTGTCAGGCTCCCTTAGGTAGAAAAATCATCAGTCACCACGGTTTCCCCCGCTTTGCCTAGCCAACTTACTGAGGTATCCATTTCACTACATATCCAAGACATAACGTCAGATTCGACCCAGAACATTTCATCAAGACAGCCAGGCCTATCATGTTGCTATACTCGTAAACGTAAACAAGGGATTTCCTCGGGTATCTCAAGAGTTTCACTACGCCGCCAGAGCACAGAATACGTGGTGAAGCGATTGAGGGATTTGTGCCAGGCATGACAAAGACGGACGCAAGACAGCTCAAAGTAACGAAGTGATGCATCATCGCGCTAATCTCTTGCTTCAGCGATTTCAGCTGTGATCCTCACTTTGCCAATAGCCACTTCATTCGTCATCCATGCCTTCTACTGTCCTGGCTATTAATTCCCTCAATCGCCTCACCAGCATGCCATGATATGCGTCCCCTTTCTCCCCTCGCAAACCCTTCCGCCGCAAATCCACATGCTGGAAACTGTGAGCAATATATCGAGTGAAAGGAACAGGCAGAATCTCACAACATCAATATCGTCAAGTCGCTCCAGTGTTCCCCTGAGCGAGCTCGCTATCCGTTCAAGCGCTTTGATCCCCGCTCCAGACCGCGAACCATGGAGTTGCGATGATGCAAAAGCGCCGAGCGATGAGGACAGGTTGTCGGGCTTGACAGGCTCCTGAGCACCTCGCGTGTCGTTGGCGTAGTACAGAAGATGACGCCAGATCTGTGATATTCAACAATGCACACCGCTGCATACTGCTAACTCACGAGGAGAAGAAGGGATTCGGTCATGTCTGGAAGTCAGATCAATAACGAGCTGCACTCGTCCAGCTCGATGAACTTACTGAAAACGAGATGACTTCGAAGCGCAAATGATTGAGCAACCGACACCGCAGTGATGGGTTGGTCCCCAATCTCAACATTGCGAAGGTTCTGCCGAGCAGTCAGGTCAACTCCCACATCAAGGGGACAGAGGGGAGAGAGAGGAGCGAGGGGGAACAGTGGGGAAGGAAGGCTCGCTGAGAACTTATTCTCACCTGCTGGTCCGCATCGTCCAGCTCTCCACCATCCTGCAACAGATCAAGCAGCTTCTCATAATCGCCTGACATCTCTTGGACAGCCTCCGTCAAGTCTGAGAGGAGATTGACAGCCATACTGAGAGATGGGCCAGAAGCTTTCCGAGTCATCAGAGGCAGTAAATCGCATCAGGAAATCACGCTCACCAATGTATTTAGTCGCTCCACTGACACTCCTGTGCGCTCCTGACACAAACACCGGGTACTCAGATCCGGCTTTGAGGCCGGTGGTGGTAGCGCATAGATAGTCAATGATGACCTGGTTCAAGGCTAGGACCTGTAGCTCGGCTTCATAGATTCAGCATCAGGTACTGAGCGAAAGGTCACCTACCTTTGGTAGCATCCTCAGCGGCGAGCAGATTCTCGGGCCAGGCATCGCGGTCGAAGAACCGAGCAGCGATCAAGAGCACAGCAAGGTGAAACGCCCCGAAACCGGACGGCGAACGCTGAGAAAGGTCAGCCATAGTGAGTGAAATAATGCCAGCTTGACTGACGAGATCATCGCTTGGGACCTTGTGAATGACCATGGCGAGAATTGAGACAATCAAGCGGCATTCCTCTATGCCGATGAGGGTAATGACCTGCTGGTTTTCTCGTAACAGGATGAGAAGCGACTCCCGATGAGCGTTCAGGAAGCTGATTGCCTGTTCGAGGTAGTCAGCGGGCAGACAGCGGGCACGTTATCGACTGACATGACCGGCGCCTGTCCGAGTAGATTTGTGCAGACTCGCCAGAGTTCTCGCGAAGAGCTGTAAGGCGTTGATGAGGACTCGGTGTTGACGTCCAGTCGTATCGGTCGCCAAAACCGCATCATCTGAGCAATTTATTGATAGCCCCTCCACTGAGTATTCGCACTTACCCATCGAGTCATCGGTGATCGGCTGAACGGCGACAAACCCGCACATTGAAAATACCTCGAAAACGCCGGCGTCGAGCAGGTCTTCTGCGCCTTTCCGGGATGTCGCTATGGAAAGGAGGAAAACGATCTTGGCCTCGTAAACCCAATACGCGTGGAGGTTCGCTAGGAATGTATCAGCCTGGTTATCAGAACCGTTGGTCGTTGGAAGTACGGGAACCTGGCGATAAACATTCTTGTAGCGCAATCTCCCGATCCTTGATACTCCTGACGAAAGCCGGAAGGAAGCCATCCTTCATAAGCGGGCTCAGGATCTGACGATCCCTCTCGCTGTGACAAATGGCGGCTAGACCGCCAAGTAGGGTGAAGCATTCAGTCTTCCAAACATCACGATCGTCCATCGCGTCCCGACATACGGCGGCTAACAGTCGATCCTTCTTCGATTCGATAACTTGGATTGTCGCGCGCTGGAAGCCGGACGAATCGCTCTGGAGGACTGATTCTCGTCCGATCGTCGATGCTACGACTGATGCCTCATCGGCTATCGAGGTTGAAACCGTCAAAAGTTGGAAATATGACGTGATGGCAGCGTATAGATTGCCTCGGGCGTTCTCGGTGGTGTTTGGCCTTACCACCGCATCGATCACCTTACGAAGAATGGACCCCAGTCGATCTACAGGTAGATTAATACCTTCGAAGTCCATCAAGACGTGAATGAGGCTCGTCATGGAGACAAGGACGGACTCGCAGATGATTTCAAGGACGCCCGGTGGTTGGTTGGTGTCCAGCCGGTCCAAGAGAGCATCCAACAGCTCGAAAAGGACAAGCTCTTGTGTCTCATCCGAGACATGTTGGAATAAGAGCGCAAGTGACACCTTGAGCGCTTCATTCCAAGCAGTCAAAAAATTCCCTTTAGCAATGGAAATCTCGGTCTCTCGGTTTCTCGTTCCGAGTCGTTGCACGATGTAGTCCCCTTCCGCTTCTATAGCCTTGGTGGAGGTACCGGCAGTTACCGCACCATTCCGTTCCAGATGCCGTCGGAAAGCTTGCAATCCCCGTTCAAGCGATGTCAGATTCCACCATTCCGCATCCGGCCGCTTGTATTGGTCGAAATCGAAAGTACCGTAGAATTCTAAAGGCCGGTTCTCGCCAACAACATCGGGGAGTCCCTCTCGCCATTGCGTATCGACGGACGAGAGAATGTCGATGATCAGAGGTGGTCGCTTGCCCTGTAGTACTTCATCCTCCTGGACCTCCTCGTCGATTGTATCCTGGAAAAGCGATGCAGCCAATTGGGAGGCCGATGCTCCGTTCCCGTCATAGGCGAAAGCTTCAAGCGCCACGGACGATAGAATCCAGCGCTGAAACTCTAAGAAGGCGACCAGGGTGTCAGCGGAGGTAGCGACTTCGAAGTCGGATACTGTAGCAAATCCTCGACCTGTGCCGGACTGATCGCTTGTCGAAGGACACAATCGGGGTAAAGCGGCTAGTTGGCGTGTGGAGAAGCCGGCCACGGACACCGCATACGACATGGAGGATCGAGCGGTAAAGGAATGGGAGAATAGCTGATAAATGCTTTGGGCGCTTTTAGCTGCGAGAACAGGATGAAGGGAAACGAGCCGGATCGAGCTCGAGGCGCCATTGTCTGCTCCTCGATCGAGCTGATCGAGCAGTACGTGAAGGCAAGATACGCGGGATTCTGATGATCGAGGATCTTTTAGTCCGAAATCGCTCCCTTTGAAGTCGAAGCCTAGCAGGAAATGGGCTAAATTCGGACCTGCCGCATCTTGCGAAGTGCCCTCGATCAGGAGATCGAGAATGGCAGATCGTATAACAAGAGGCAACGACTCGATAATCCGTGGGTTCAGTGTGCCCTTGCAAACTGCATCGGCAATCTCAGTAGATTGTTGAGGTTCAATATCGGTACCGTCTCCCTCCATTCTCCGGCAAAATCCTTGGGCAATCAGGATGGAGTCGTCGGAAGCATCGATTATCCCGGCGAGTCGATTGACAGAAGTTGAATATTCTCCTCGGAACACGTCACTCCGGCTGAAGATAGGCGAAGCAGCTAGAGCAGACATGATCTTTGTGCTGATGAGAGACACTTCAAGGTTGTCGTCACCGATAAGAACGGCAATGGCGGTGACATTTGACAAGTGAACGAGCAGATGTTGATCTAGGCTTTGCAGGCCAATAGGCCTCCGGAAGGCGGCTGACGAGGTACGAGTGGGGTCCGAAAGAGTGAGCAGGAGGAAGTCGGAGAAAACGAGCTGGATGTCGAGGATACGATGGTAGATTCGCAGGACTGAAAGAAGAGCATCATTGACACGAGGAAGTCGAGGTAATGGGGCATTCCCAGCCTGATCGACTATGCCAGCGAGCACGTTGAAGATATTGGTTTCGCTGAGCAAACGTAGCAGGATGGAGAAGCCTGCCTCTTCCGACAATGAGACAGCGATCTGACCGATGGCTCGACTGTTTACTTGAGTGAGGAGTTCACCCATGTTGAATCCTAGCAAGGCTTGCTCGATGAAGGTCGAGATATCAGCGAGCATATCCCACCGTTCACAATCCCGTGCATATCTGCGTGGATTGGGCGAAAGCAGGACCCGATCAAGGATGTAAGCCGTTCCGCGACGAAGTGTATTGGTCAATCTAGGTCGAGAGGATGGTGGAAGATCCGAAGCTGATGCTGGTGCCGGTAAGAGAGTGGTGAGGAACCTGATGTATGCCCGTGTGAGCGGATATGTATTCAAGTCCTGCTCCGAATACTCCATCTTAGCGATCCATCCGATCGGTGCCGGTACTCGAGAGGCGTCGAGATATCGAGCATCCAAGCCCCCGTCGGTGTAGCTGATCCTTTCGTATGATTCGACCGCCCTGCTCAGAACGTCATCGTCCGTCCTCTCGCTTGTTCGCACGCAAAAGGCTGTGATTGCTTCGAAAATCGTGGCTTTCAGCTCGAGAGGGATGTCGCAGTTGACGAAGTCGAAAAGCATTTGCAAAGGGTGAGGCTTGGACTGAAGTAGAGCGCTTCGTGCGAGAGGCGAGGATCGCACTACCGTTGCAAGAACGCTAGTCCAGCCTTTGCAGATCTCCACATCCTCAGCTGACATTGAATCGAGTGACGCTGTTCTCGAAGATTTGATCGGGTCGTACAAGTGCGGCATGATGTCGCAACGGTGCTGGTAGAACTTGAACAACAAGCTGAACTGGAAACGGGTGTCTTTGATCCTCTCAAAAGCCTTCGAAGCGCAAAGAGAACCGGAGGATATGGCGGATAGCATGTCCCACAACGCCGGACCAGACCACGCGCCTCGACTGTCAAGGACAGCGCCGGTGAAAGTGGTATTGTCCCAAAGGTATTGTGCACTGTCTGGCGGGAGGTGCCTGTAGATCACCGCGACCAGAGACAGATAGGCTTGATAATTGGCAGGGGGCCGCGATGATTGTGAGCGTCGAACGGCCGTGTCTTCCTCCTTATTCCGCAAAATCCGTAAGAAAGGCCTTTTCGCAGCAAGCGAGTCAACCAAGTCCTGACTCTGACCAAGCATGAACTCTTTGTTGGACTGGTCCAATCTTGTTGCTAGTTTGAGGAGTGCGTCCTCGACATGCTCCTCTCCGTTGCCCTCCTCCATGCCACGCTCACGACAACTCTTTATGACTATGTCTCGTAAAAGCTGGAATGCCTCGCCCTCGACTGCATCCAGTAGATACTGCTCCGCCATCGGGATATCGATCTCAAGTTGTGAAACCGCGGCGTCGTGGCGAAGCGCGGATAGGATGAATAGGCTCCAAGCCAGCTTTGCCGGTTCCCGAAGTCGGGGGACGGTCCAGTCTTCGAGAAACTATGTTCATCATCAGCAGGCTTCGTTAATGGCGAGAGTATGCGCACGACAAGCTTCGAAGCCAGTTTCAGGAACTTGATATCTCGACACCACTCGTCGGCGGCCTGCAATGGATCAGACCGACTCTGCGCCAATTCTGCAGACTTACCTCGAACTGCGACTCTGCGGGATCCAGCATATCGAATGGGCGAGCGATGGCAAGGAATGACCTGGAATGAATGTCAATCTTGCACACGCTGAGGAGATACGAAGGCAACGCACGATAATATGCTCCCAACCAGAGCATCGACGCGATCACATTTTTTCAACCACTTCAACAGCTTGATGACATGACCCCTGCCCACTAGTCCGCCCTCTGCGATGTCTCCTAGAGTTCCCGCCAGTTTGCCCTGTTCGGCTCGCAGTGCTCCGACTCGGAAGCTCAACAGGTCGTACTCCGGTCCCGATGTCCTTGGAGCCTTGACGAGACCGTTGAGCTTGGCTTGTATGTCGTCAATCTGCGTGATGATCTGATCGACGAGGGCGCCTTCACCCCGCCCCTGTCCGAGCGAAGTCTTGGTCACCAGAAGCTCATTGACCCATTCTCGCAAGGCGTCAAAAGGCGGGCCTATCCCAGCATCCGGACTGATGGTGAGATGTAGGAGCTCCCGTAGGCAATCAAGGAGCTTGGCTGTCCAGTCGTGCAGGATGTATGTCGCTACTTCGAGTGTCTGTCGGGAGGGGTACCGAGGTTTCTGACTTTCGGCTTGGATTGTGAGGACTGTGGCGACGAGCTGGTCCACCGAGAGGTAATTCGAGACAGCCGCTGATGTACTGAGAAGCTCGCCTGTGGTCCGTGTCGAATTGCCCGAGGGAAGATTTATAGCATCTGAGGATAGCATAAGTTCGGCTTCGAGCTCCTTAATCCGGTAACACCACTCACTATTCTCGACATTTTGCTTGGCCTGATCGGTTGGTCCGGGTAGCTGCGTCAGGGCCAGCAGCCATGGCTGAGCTTGGTCCAGCTTTTGGTCGAGTCGGCGAATGAGCGATGTGGTAGGCTGCGTTACGACGCGAGCGAGGAGCTGTTGGAGGTCGTCAAAGAGGGAATAATCCCATTCAGCGAGAGGGAGCGAGGTCATGACCAAAAGAGAGGTAAGATTACGGTGTCATCGGCTGGAATGGACTCTGAGCCCGCGCTCGACCACACCAATGAACGAAAGTCGAGAAGCGACTGAAGGGTTCGTCCCGATGATTGGTTTCTAAACCCACTGGCCAATGTCGATGACAAGGACACGTGGTTTGATTTGATTTTCTTTTGCATATCTACCGATTAATCGCCTGACGACGTCAACGTTGATCTGAATTACAGACTTCGCTTTGCTGAGGATCATTTGCTAAGGTGAATCGAACTCCCGGCAAGTATGCCCAAAATACGGACACAACGCACAAAGCCTCCTCCCGAGGGATATGAGGATATTCAGTGCGTTCGGACGTTGGAATATTCAGGTCGTCTCAGCTGACGCGATTTTCCTTCCCCAGGGATGTTCTCGAGGACTATGAGAAGAAGATGCGAGATGCGGAGAATGAGACACATGAGGGGAAGCGGAAGGTGGAGTCGGTATGGTGAGTCGTGTGGCTCGGCTTGTGTCGCTCGAAGGGCCGTGATGGTGAATGGCACATATGATTGGGCTGCAAAAAGCTCTCCGCCTCTTCGAGCTAGATACAACTCAGCTGATCTTGCTTCCAGGCCAATCATGCGCTTATCACATGCTCGGTCACGATACATATACGACCTGTACTACAAGCGGGAATTGATATCGCGGGAATTGTATGACTGGCTGTTAAAGCAGAAGTACGCGGACGCAGAGTGAGTGAGCAGTCCTTTCAGTCAAACCTGGCTACCGTCGAAGAACGCAAGCTCATATGAGTCTCGCTACAGCTTGATAGCAAAGTGGAAGAAGCGAGTTGTACCCGAACAGAGTGATGAGGAAGGAACTGACGGGTTTCAGGCAAGGATACGAGAAGTTATGCTGTGTCCGCTGCGTCCAGACTCGAGATATGAACTTCCAGGGCTCTACATGTATCTGTAGAGTACCGAAGGCGTCCCTGAAGAAAGGGACTGTCGTGGAGTGCCCTCACTGTGGTGAGCGGACCGGAACCCTCCTAAACTTCTGAACTGACTTATTGCAGGATGTAGAGGTTGCGCCTCCTCAGATTGAACGATAATACGAGTAATGCATCGCATCCTGATCCTTCTGCTCTCCAGATGTCATCGATGGGGAGATCCAATCGATCCTCCACGGGATGGAGTGAGGGACAAGAGGGGTGCAAATCGTCCTGATTCCTCCTCCTCTCCTTCGATACTTCCTCCCGCTTGTCCGTGCAGTTGTTTTGCTGCTTAGTTCTGACACACCCTCTACTTGATCGAGGCATTTGATATTCTGCTGAACTAGCGCGAACCGATTTGGCAGTCTGCAGTGGATCGGACGAGGAAACTTCATAGCGATTGTTTAGCGATATTGCTGAAGAAGACGCTGACCGATTGTAGCTTGTGATCCCTGGAATGACACCAGAGTTGCTTGCATTGAGTCTCGCGCCGTGTTGAAAGCCGTATTCTGATCTTTGGAATTGGAGATGCAGGAAGGTTGGCCCTGGGAAGGAATTCACGCCAAGGTGTATTCAGATCTTCCTGATCATTAAGGGTAAGCATGGGTGGTGGAATTGATTGGTGATCCCGCTGCAGAGTGGGGAAACCGCCACGATGCCACGTATGGTGGCCCACTCAATTTTTATCATCCTACCTATGAATCTCGGGTGACTAGCCCATGCATAGCGCACCTTCTCGTCTTTTGCCACGAATTCCGCCGCATACTACAGTACGACGCTGTTTGAACATGGCCTACCCCACACGTCCCTCATCCCCGTCCGACCTTCTCACGGCGCTTCCCTCAAAGTTTGAAGAAGCTCGTAAATCCGGACAACTCTACTTCTTCCCTAGCGATGCTCGCGATATCCACTTCGAGGGTCGGAGGGTACATCAATCTTTCACATAACCTTCTTCAAGCTGATCTAAAATCCTCTTTGGCAGTTCAATCTCCGTTGCTGCCCAGCTTTGCAAGACAAAGCACGAGCCAAAGCAGAAGCTCTCGCTGCCATCCGATTGATCAACGGATCCCCCGAACAGAAGAGACAGAGGATATTGGATGAAGATCAGAAGCATGAAGACAGGCAGAACAGGGAGGATCCGTTCAACCCGCCTTATGTCCCGGAACTCTACCTTGGATGTTTGAAGGGCTTGGAGGGGGAGGAGGGCATGTCGATACTGGTGAGCCCTCAGACTTCACATCATCGGTCTTTACTGATGATTTCATATGGACTAGTTGAACAAAGTGAGCCCATACCTTATCAACTTGTCCGTAGCTGAAGATCCAGTACGCCGTCCTCTCGGAACACATGCTCTTATGTCCCCCGACTTACGCCCCTCAAAACCTTCCTCCAACACCACATCAACTAGCTCTAGCATATACTATCCTCCTCGCCGCCTCCCGTCACTCCAGCAGACCTCGAAGACTGCTCGCGTTCTACAACGGCGGTGAAGGAGCCGGTGCGAGCCAGAGATGGCGGCATGTCCAGTTTGTCGAGACGCCTGGTGGGAGAGCACCGGTCGAGGAATGGGTTCAGGAGATGAGGTTCGATCGTCCAGGTCAGCATCTCCCTTTTTACCCCAGGAAATAATGTGCTCTTCTTTCGACCCGAAGTAATGCTGATGAGAATAGACGAAGCGGTCATTCATCCGGATCTACCATATCTACACATTATACACCCTCTTTCACCACCTCACTTCCTACCTCATACTTTAACTCCAGACCTGACGGAGAGAGTGATAGACGAGCTCGCGCCGGCCATGATGAAGTGCCTTGATCTCGCATTCGACGCTTTGCGAATAGGAGGAGGAAATAAAGAAGGTGGATGGAACTTACTCATGACGCTGTCAGTTGCTTTACCCAATGCCATCCCTTGACTCGCTGGTTCATCCAAGGTCGTCCGGCTGACAAACGCTGCAGAGATCACATTCATCTCATCCCAAGATCTTCCCCATCTTTCCCTTTGCCACCACATGAGCCAGTAGAGGTGAACTCGTTAGGATACGCGGGGATGATGTTGGTCCGGTCAGCGGAAGAAGAGGCGGCCTTGTTGGCAGCAGTGGAGAAGAAAGGTGGATTGATGACAGTCCTCCATCGATGTGGAGTGCCTAGAAATTGGGGATTCAAAGCGCAGGAGGCGCAAGCGAAACAGCGGGGAGTGTATGAGATAGAGTAGATCGATGCATTGTACGTGAGACATCTCTCAAAGGAAGTCGGACGGAACATCTGCTCGGCGAGGACCTGGCGTACAGAGGGGGAAAGTACTCGGAAGGCGAAAAAGGGGTGGAGGCGTTTAGAGGGAGGAGGTAGCGAAGAATCAAGGTAAAATGAAAGCTCCCTTAGTGGACTGAGAGCTCTATCAGGATTGGAATGACTGAGATGATCTTCCCGAACGAGGATTTACTCATGCTGTGGAAGGAAAGGAAGTATATCTACTCCTCAAGCCCTGCAGGGTGCAAGGAGGATTGAGGGTGAAACGGTCGTTTTTACCCGAACGGTCTGAAGGAGACTGAGAAGTTGATTGAGGTGTAGTCATCAGCTCTCGAGCAAGCCCCCTACCTTCCCACTCCTCCCCCCCCTCCCCAATCCCCATCGCTCCTCCCCAGCTTCGTGTCTACCTCCCCCGCCCGGCCGCAGCACCCCTACACGCGAGTTTACCCTCCGGCCCCGAAAGCGTGTACGTCATCGGAAAGAACCGCCCTTTCGTCCAGGGTCCAGATCAGGCCGTTTGACACTCTGAAAAATCGACCCTGACCCCGTTAAGTTACTATCTTTCCCCCAATTCAGTTCCCTGCTTTCGTAGGACTTTTGCAGGTGGGAACCGACATTATCATCATCTTTGGGCACGGCTTCGCGTTTTGGGTGGAATTTCGCTCGACTCTTGGATTGAGCGAGTTTGTGTATACGTCAGCAAAATCTTGGGTCTGGGTTTTTTTCACGGTTTTTCTTTTCGGGACGTTCTTTTTGGGGAGGATTCTATCAGGTGAGTTCAGCGTGAGGCTTGGACTGGTATCGAGTATTGGTTGGACACAAGCTCGGCGTCATGGAGGTAGCCGGTGCTATGCGATTGGTCGGGAACGCCTCCGAAGCGATCGGTGGAGCGCGGTCTTCTATCGGTCCAGAGCTCCCTTCCAATCGTCTTCTCCATCCTCCAGATTTCAACTCGTCTAAAGTGAGGGATCTGCATCCAGGGATCGACCTGACTGCACAGACGTCCTTTGTGCCATGTCTTCTATCATCATTCCATATCCTTTCCATCAATCAAGAATTTGCTTCCCATCCTTTGGCTTTCTTGGCCCGTCAGATCATGGCTCCTGCAGCTGCGATCCCCGTCCACAGGCTGAGGTGTGCTGAATCCGCTGCTATGCCTAACATATCCGCATGGCGAACTTGCTGACGACTTCTTCTCGCCTCGCGACATCATTCTCTCCGTACCGCTCGGTTGTCGCCGATCGCTCTCATCTCCCTTCCATCACGCACTCCATCAACCACTCATCACCCCACGAAACTTCTTCCTTTTGACACGTCATTCTCGCCGTTACGCACGGTTCCGTTTGCTCTGCTCAATTAAAAAAGTCAGCATACCGAGCAAGTTGTGGGAAGGGGTGTTGTCATTTGAGCTCGACAATACAAGCTCTCGACGCCGTCTTCAGGTATCCGTGAAGCTGAGGGCAAGGCGAACGGTGAGTACGGTCTCGCCTTCTCTGATGCACTTCTGTCAGCTGACGTGCTTCGTCCTTTTGCAGCTCAGCGCTGTCGAACGATATGTCCGCACATACCTCACCTCAACAGCCGACCCATTTCCAAGCTTCTTACGCTCAACAATCCACACCTATCACTTCGACACCTTCCTCCCACCTTACAAGCTCCACCTCGAGTGCATTCCCTGACTCCGCTCAATCCTACTCGAGCGATGCTATGAAGACCGAAACATCACCTGACCAGTCACCGGATGCACCTGCGAGTGGTAGCAAAGGGAAGAATGGCGCGACAGGCCCTGCCGACGGGAAGGCGAAACCGCATGTTTGTCATATATGCTCGAGAGGTTTCACGACAGGAGGACATTTGCAGAGACATCAGAGGATACATACCGGAGTGAAGGCGTTCAAGTGTCCGTTCCCTGGATGTGAAACGAGAACGAGTAGACAGGATAACCTGCAGCAGCAGTGAGTTTCCGGAAGCTCGTCCGATTCATCACTGACATCTATGTCGCAGTTATCGAACACACCTCTCGCCTGCCCTTCGACGAGGATCTGGCTCAGCAGCTCGAGTAGCGGTTGCGGCTGCAATGGAGGCTGCGGGTTTGAAGTCCACCTCTTCACGAGCACCTCGGAAATCAAAAGGGTCCAATGGCGGTACACCTTCGTCGAGCGCATCCGCCAATACCGGTCCTATGCCATCACCCTATCAAACACCCTCTCACCAAGGCCAACCAGGACCGTACGGCCAATACATGTACGATCCGAATCAGTACGGCGGATACCCTACTCGTCCTCTGCCTCCTCCTGGTGTCAACATGGCGCAAAATCAGTCAGCTAATTCCTCTCGAGTACCCTCGCCTGTCAACGGTCACTCCTCGGCTCACTCGAGTGGCGGATCCGTACCGCAGCATCATTCTCAACCTTACTTCTCCCAACCTTTCCCGCAAGGCTACCCATATGGGCACATGCAGCAACAGCCGTACCGTTACGGGGGACCTGCCGGCATGCCTTCATACGGCGCACCTCCTCACCCTCATCATGGTCTCTACTCGCCCGGAATAGCTCCCGATCATGGACAACATCCGATGTACAGCCCCATGCAGACTGGGTTCCCCACTCATTCTCGGGAAAGCTCGTATGGAGTCCTCACACCTGGCTACGGCGGCAACCCAATGGCAAATGGCTACCCTCCTCGAACACAGACATCCACTCCTCTCAGCCAAAACCACGAGGATATCCGGCTTGGTGGACCCAGTGACGATCGAATGTACGGTCGACGACCACCATCTCCAGGTCGGAGAAGCACACCACCACATGATATGATCGCTCAAGGTGTCGTCGATCCTTCTAGCATGTCATCAGGACGAGGACCACCGATGCAGCAAGGGATGCAACCTTCATACGCTTACCATCCACATCACATGTCACACTCGTATGGCGTTCCCCATGGGTATCAACCGATGGGTATGCCACCGGGACGGGATCAGGCGATGGGACACAGGGCGAGTATCTCAAGTATGTCAGAGGACGGATCAGGCAACGGCGGGTCGGATGGATCGGGACCGAAGCGTGAGTCCCCGTTGATATCTGGTAAAGTGAGACATAACTGATAAGAGTTTAGCGATGCATCAGGGATGAGACGGGAACACGGAACGAGTAGACATTAGAGACCCCGAGGAGGACCACCAGCATTGATTCATCATAGTTCAAAAGGACGACCGGGAAGGAGAGGCATATGGTACAATGAGAAACTCGGCGGAAGGCGGAAGAAGGGCGAGGGCATCGTGAGGTCGACAGAATCTGTATCAAAGATTTTCACATTTCTTGGGTTGAGAATGCTGCATGCTGCATGAAATATGTCATTCCAAAGGAGAGGCTTCATGAAAGTGAGCATGCATGAGCAAATGATCGTGATCTCGGTGATGTATGTTTGTATATCTCATGGCCAATTACCGTCACCACTGCAGATTTCCCATACTTCCTCACCAGCAGCTCGTTCCGTCTTGGAGAGCATCGCAACATTCATTCTCCATCTCGGCGTCGTTCTCAAACCTTCCATGATGATTCGGATATTCCTTCTTTCGCGATCTGACAATCGGGCTGCATATTGTAAGGCGAGGAGGATCTGACCGAGGTTATCCGGCTCGAGGACAGGTGCGAGGAGGCGAGGGATCGATGCTGGTGGGTAGGAGGAGAGGAGAGACCATGCGTCTGCTGGCGAGAGGGGTGTGAGACGGCGTAAGAGGAGGAGGGAAGCACCGGGAGAATCGATGTCGGGAGGGGGGAATGCAAGTGCCGTAGCTTTTGTCATCGGCGCTGGGTTCTGTGGCAGGTCTGTAAGTGGTGAGGTCGAGGACGAAGTGATGGTGGATGGTATCTCCGTTGAAGCCTGAAGCTGAGACGGAGATGCAGTGACGGAATCCGGACGTGGACTCCTCCCGTTGCTAGCAGGGGCGACGAAGGTCTTCCTCGTAGCTCGAGATTGGCGTAAAGAGGCAAAGGATGATGAAGCACTGGCAGTCTGGACTGAAGGATCAGGAGCTCCTTTTGGTGGTTGTACCGGTACCGAGGTAGATGACGAGAGCGTCTCGGCTGGTAATGAGCTGACGGGGGACGGTGTTGATGTTGGTTCTGACGGGATCTCTTCGATGCTCGCCGTCGGTCGAGGCGGAGAAACAGGTCGTTTTGGCTTCGCCCATCTCGGGTCAGTCGTACACATCAGCTGTAATAGCGGACTCACCTTTGCTTCTTGCTTCTCCTTCATTGCTCGGAGTTCTTCGAGCTCGCTAGAGGCGGCTGCGTTCCCCGGCTCCAGCTCCAACACCCGCCAAATATCTATATGACGATAACAACATCAGCTCCCCCAAAGCCTATGTCGAGATATACGCGCCTGTAAGTGCTTCATCGAGCCGTCCCAACCCTTTCCGAGCCTGCGCCCGGCGATACAGCGCTTTCACATTCCGCTTTGACAGCTCAAGGGCGATCGTACAGCCCCGCTCGGCATCCTGGAATCTTTTCTTAATTCAGCTGAACATCCATTACCGAGTGAATTTGGGAGAAACCGACTTGTCGAGCTTGAGGTATGCCGCTGCTCGATTAGTGTACGCAACTGGATCTTTCGGATTGTGCACCACTGCGGCGGTATAATGGTCTATCCAAGACGATCAGAGACAGAGCCAATTTCCTTTGCCAAAGGCATCGGATTGAGACTTACCGATGGCTTCAACCCATTTGCCTTTCCGGAATGATGTATTGCCCTGATTAATCTAAGTGACTCCTGGACGAGATGGAAAGCTCAGGCCTACTTCAGCTCGAGCTTGATCCGACTTGGCTATATCAGGTTTGACAGACATCCCGAACCATCTGTCACAACATCATGGCTTAGAAACTGCGAAGTCAAGAAATCATCTTTTCGCGAGTACTCCTTGTATCAAGTGGACGGCCTCCGCTTCCACCTTCACTTGAACATTCACAAAATCTGGATGCTTGGGATGATACCGACATGCATGATATAGCCTGCCTATTCAACAGCCCAATCTCATGGCATGAAACGTCATGTTTTCAATGATACAGATGCATAAGCCCACCGGTCTTTGTCCTCAAATAATGTACGGATACGAGGACATACCCCCGCTTCCACCCTCCGCCTCCTCCCATGCATCCGATGGGTACACCGGTACGGGTCGAGGTTGAAAGTCAAAATCGATGAAGGACGATGAGTCGCGTTCGGGGAGAACATCATGTCGGGATGGGAGGATGCCTGGTTCCGGCAGGTGGGAGTCGGATCCGAATAGTCCCCCGCCAAGATGATTGCCTGAGATGGCTGACGATGGCAAGGGAGGGGAGAATGCGTCAAAGACCACACCATCTCGGCGAGTGTCTCGTTGTCGAGCTTCGTTGCGGTGTTGGGGGGCATCGGCGTATCGCTGCATATGGCGACGCTCTTCCCGTTCGCCTGCTTCCGCGATGTAGCGGTGTCGACGGCGGATAGCCGCTCTCTCCTCGTCAAGAACATCCTCATCTCTCCGTCGGCGTTGCGGCGGCCGTTCCAGTCCCTCCAGGTCTGCCCATACGTCTTCTCCGTATGTATAGCTAGGATGGTGGTAGTCTTGCCGGGAACCGCTTGGCCGATAGGCTGGGACGGCCTGATGTTGCGCATACTCTTCAAGCCAGACGCGACTTGGCGAATGAGGAGGGCTAACAGCAGCAGTTGAAGGCTCAACAGCGGAAAGTGGTGGTACACTTAGGCTGATGTAACGGGTTCGACTGGGCGAGTAGGACGGGCTCTGACTACGACGGTAGTCGATCCGCTGATGGATCCGACGCGGTGTCGGGGATTGTGGCTGACTCGAGCTTCGAGGAGCAGGGATGTCGATGAGACCGATAGGATCTGGGGAGGATGGAGCATAAGGAGGCGTAGAAGCGGTTGCAGTGACTGGTGGAGGGAACGAGCGAGTAGTAACCCGCCGCAACCGATGAATACGCCGCGGAGGGATGCCTTCACGTTCGCTCCTGGTACCCCCTATAGTGACGCTCTCTTCGGACGACGAGCGGGAAAGGCGCCGTTGTGGCGGGGGTGAACGGGAACCACGAGGTAGGGCGAGGTGGTTGCCATCAAAGCTGGGTTGATAAGTCCAGTCTAGACGGGTTCGAGGTGCTCGAGGTGTGGTGGCGGAAGGTCGCCTGGAGCTGGATGATGATGAATACAAGGATTGCTTCGGCAGATCAGTAAACTGTCTGAAGGAAGGAGGGATGACTTACCTGGACGAGACTCTGAAAGCAAGCTTGTGACGCCTTGTTCTGCGGGTCTAGGGCTCTGATGAAGGCGCGATATCGCCGATCGGACAGTCCTTCGTGGAACTTGTCGTCGTCACACTTATCACTGAGGGATGCTCAATAAGCCTACAGCCCGAACTCATTGCGGATGGACTCACAAGAGCTCCTTGACTTTCGTGACCAGCACCCGGTCATACTCTGACAACGCCCATCGCCCCATTTCCGTCAGTCTGGATACAGTACGATCCTAATGATTGGCGAGGATATTAAGGGTGCTAGCCGTAGAGTAAGCTGAGATACCCGTTGTTACGGATAGGAAGAGTGTAAAGGGAAGTGCAGCTCTGGGGTCGCGCGTTTCGACAGTGACCAAAACAAAATACCTTTATCTCTCTCCAATTTTCTCTATTTTATCCCAAATAACGGGATCACGGGATCTAAAACGCCACCATACTCGCGTTCGCTTGCAATGTCACAACAAAACAAAGCGCGACTCATTCCCTTTCTCCCTTCCATTCCATCTTTCGCTACTTTCTGCCTCTACACCTCATCCTCTAATCTCGTCAAATCATCAATATGTCGTCCAAGACCACTGGTGGGAAGGGAGGAAAGGCGAAGACGTCTTCTGAGGCGAAGGTATTGACGACGAGATCGTCAAAAGCGGGACTGCAGGTAGGTGACAGACTTCGCTCCCCAGCGGGAAAGTTGATGATGTCTTGTTGCTTTCGGTGATCCATAGTTCCCAGTTGGTCGTATTCACAGGTTGGCTACCTCTTCAATCTCTAGATATCGTGTTCTGTCTGTTTCATGGAGTCAGCAGTTGATTGACCATTCTCCCTACAGATTCTTGAGGAGCAGGAACGCAAACAATGTCCGAGTTGGTGCGAAAGCTGCTGTCTACGTCGCTGCCATCATGGAGTACCTCACTGCAGAAGTACTCGAGCTTGCCGGTCAGTTTCGCGTTCATTTCATGAGAGCTGCTCTTTGGCTCCTTTTGCTTCCGAGGTCTTGGCCGAGGTTGACATTCCACTTCTTCAGGTAACGCCGCCAAGGATCTTCGAGTTAAGCGAATAACTCCACGACATTTGCAACTCGCCATCCGAGGTGACGAAGAACTCGACCTGCTCATTCGTGCTACCATTGCTGGTGGTGGTGTCCTGCCTCATATCCATAAGGTATGTCGCCACCTGTTCTTAGGGACACATTCTCGTTCCTTACAGCCGCTGACTCTCTCTAGTCATTGGTCGGCAAGCCCGTACCGGTACAAATGATAAAGCCATCCGGCGGCGGCAAGACTACCTCCAAGTAGTCGTCCATCGTAGACAGTAGTACCCGTGTAGGATATTTCAGTTCTCGGAACGGATGGTTCCTTGTTTTCGCAACTTAACGATTCTCTCTTCGATGCGCTCGCTTCCTTTCCATATACATCCGGGCTTTGTTATGGTAGTGAGATGCATACCCGGTGTCTAAGGTTCTAGATCATTCACGCGTCGTGCCATCTCGCGGAGGCGCGTCCAAGGGTCGTCACCGTTCCACCGTTCACCCCCGCTTGTATGTGTCAAACGTGGTGGACCGCGTTGCTGTATGCTGAAAGATGCAGCTGTTGAAGCGAGTATCGATGCTGGTTCACCCATGTCAGCATCACCCAAATCACAGACCGGTAGATACTGACCTGTCCGGAAATCATTCTCGGATAACAGCAATCCCGCGCATAAACCTCCCAAGAATCCATTCCCGCCGCCGGTGACATCCACGACCCGGTCCTGTTCCCCTTCCCTCCAATATGCCGGAACCCAACCCGTCCATCTCTCTGACATGGTATACGAACCCATTTCTCCAGCTCTCACGATGACAGCCGGTGTAACTCTTCCTGTGGAGGTAATGAGTTGATGGAATCTCTCAGCTGCCTGCACGACGTCTGACGGTTTTGGCGAATCGGCAGGTGTGATCGAGAGAATAGACTGCATTTCAAGTAGGTTCGGACTGAACACGGCATATGAAGGGGCGACGGCGATGATTTCGTCTAACTCCTCAGGCACACAGCTTCGCTGCTACAGCATTAACACTGAAAAAGGAGATAAGGATCACGATTTACACCTAACGGTTCCCAGACCATCTTCCCCTTCCATCCCTTCCCCAAACCACCTCCTAGCCCATCACGACGGATCATCTCCATCTCATTGGCGATACCTTTCGCTCGAGAGGTCACGCACACGACATGTATCCATTCTGGCAGATGCGGAGATGCGAAGGGGGATGGCGGAATGATGAGGTCATGTGGAAGGAGGTGGAGTTGCGGAGCGAGGTATTCGAACGATTGATGACCTTCTCTACCATCTGTCATCAAGCCTGAATGGTAGGGTAGGAGAAGTTCTTACCCGATAGACCGTCCGGAGTAGATGTTAAGAGCACGAGTTGTCTTGCCTTCACGATGTCGGAGCCAAATCATTTCCTTCCCGAGGGATTCCAGCTCTTCCGTGAAGTTTTGAGCGAAGTCATCGCCTCGATCGACGACGAAACCACAATGCGAAGCCGGAAGAAACAGCCTAGCAGCCGTCAGGGCTGTTCCCCGTCAATTCGGCGACACTCGGGGTGGACTAGACGAACCGAAGATACCGCCTCCTCCTATCTGATCGAAGCAGTGTTAGGGTGTCTCGACTCCTTGAGCGAGAAGTACGCGCACGGCTTCCTCGTCGACAGGTACTGACTTGCCATCTTGATCTCGTACTTGAAAGTGGTCGATGATGAACATCCCTAAAGGATTGTCAATGAGTGAATATACGACCAGCTGGAGTATGCAATTGCACCACCGCAGATAGCGATTGCCCCTCGCGATTTTCGAATTGTGGATCAGAAGGCTCACCCAAAGTCGTGACCCTTCCCTTCGATCTCAAAAAGCCTGCGGAAGGTGGCTCTAATCCCTGCATCTCGAGAGGATGTGAGCTGGATGATGAATGGGTCGTGTCCGCGGATGGAGACGGTTCATCAGGATTCCAGGTCTTGGGACAAAAGGAGACCTTGCTGGTGGAGGCAGCACGTCACGAGATCAAAATGCTGATATCCCATTTCCGGCTATATAGCATCTGATCCTCTCCATCAATCCTACGAAGGCATGCTGACTTCCTGAAGGAATTGCTCGCCGTGCTCACCATGCCTCCCGATAAGGGCAAAGGTAAACGAAAAGCGGTCCATCCATCCGAACGATCTCCTCTTCTCGGTACCTCGAGTCGACATCTCGCCGCCAATGGATATCGGGACGATACCTCGAGGCGATCTCCTAAATTCTCCCCTCGAGTCTGGTCGATCATCCTCGCCATTCTGGTCGTTTTCGCATCACTCTTCGTGTCAGCTATACTGTTTCTCATCCTCCTCGCATTCTCATTCCGACCAAGCCCCTCGGAACTCTCGGCACTACCACGAACGGCTTTCAGGTATACCCTGCCAGACGAGGTGAAGGTTCTGAATGTCACCGAGGATGGAGTACTGGTAAACGTCAAGTTTCGATGCGGCATCGATTTGGACCAGGCGTTAGGTGTGCAAGGCTTTTTCAGTAACGATGAGAAGGCTGCGGCGATTGAGCGGGGGATGAGAGGTGTTGGTGCAGAGTGGTGGGAGCATTTGCGGCGATGGACGGCTCACAAGGCGTTTGCGCATCTACCACATCAAGCGATAGCGGTACACATCCCCGACCACGTCTTCATCTTCCCACATCAGTTCTCTTCACCGCCCTTGCTATCACTTTCCCTCCAATCACCTCTTCTCGTGCCACTCGTAACCGATGTCCCGCTGTCTACCCAGTCCAGCACGCCTGACTGGCTTCGACCCGTATCATTCACAGCAATCGCCAAGCCAGTAGCATCGACCGGTCAGCTATGGGAGTTCGCTCAGCGCGCCTGGTCAGAAGGACAGGCGAAGGTGGTCGTCGGCGTGCGCAAGGTGGAGGCGGAGCTGCCCGCGAATGGAGCATGGTGGGCAAAATATGCGAGAGGAATGAAGGAGGACCTGATGATGGGGCTGGAGATGCCTGGTAGGTTGACATATATGACTGTTCTCATACCCTATTTCTCAGTCTCAGCACCCTTCACCTTGCTTTCCCATTGAGAGGCTGTACAATCTCCATCTCCTTCCTGTCTGGGTTGCGTCATCGTCCGACTTGAAGAAATTGCGCTGACGTTCCGACGTCTCTCCTAGTCCCTCACCTTCCCGGTCTTCCATCTCCCGGTCGACCTCTCAACCTCTCCGCTCTCGTCAGCCTCCGCGAGTACTCCTTCCGAACCACCACTTCCCCCAAATCCCTCCTCATATCCGCTCGAGCGACATTACCCAACTTCCTTCCCGATTTCAACGCAACTCTTCCATTCGGGATGCCGTTCTCTATCTCCCTCACACCTCATGATCAGATGGCAGAGGTCATCACCGAGCCTATACACCTCGGTGCGATCGGTAGTAACATCGAGCTGAGAATGTCGGGCGAGGTGACTGCGGATCTTAACGAGACGGATTCGAGCAATGTAACTTCTTCATTATCGAAATTCCTGCAGAACTTCCTGCATGGCCAAGACAATCCCATCATCGTCACTGGCCTCGACTTCCTTCCGTCTTTCGCTCCACCCACCGCACCTCATCCCCCCAAATGGCTTCTCTTGACCCTTCCATCTTTATCTCTCCCTCTCACCTTCCCTGGACCCCGCCCGCCACCCAAGATCATCCAATCAGTCACTATCGAGCGAATGCGTCTCTCAGAAGCAGGCGGGAAGATGCGAGCATCCGGTACCGTTGTCGCCGAAGTGGAACTTCCTCCTGCCATGGGAGGGGTCATGGTCGACATCGTGGCGGTCAATCCGGATGTGCTAGTCTACAATGGGCCGGCACCTGATGACGAGCAGGAAGAAGACCCGCCGGTCGGGGCATTCGGCAGGATCCATCCGCAAGAGTTTCTTCCGTCCACCACGATGCAGAGTACCGATCCGCTCCATCCGCATCGACTCATCGTTCGAGCTCCTCTGACGAGGGTCCCGCTCGACGTTTTGCCTGGACGTGATGGCATCCTGTCAGACTTCGTCAGCAAAGTAGTGTTCAAAGGTGGAGCGCAAGCAGGTATCAAGGGGACGGCGAGTGTCAGGGTGAGGGTAGTTGGTGTAGGCGGTAGGGTCAGGTTGGATGATCTGCCTGTGAGAGGAGAATTATGGGTTGGACGCCAGAGATTTGACGAGTTCGACGATGATGAGACCAAGTTGTAGATGGGTTGGTACATTATTTTTTGTTGTTGTCATATGCAGGGTGTCTATCGTATATCATCTCCCTTGATCCTCGCCATCTCTCTTCTAAACCATTCTGCCATGTCTACACTGACATTCCACCTCGGATCCAGCTCCTTCAGGCCCAGGTTCTCCTCTCTCGAGCTGGAATGGGATAGAGCTAAAGCCGCCAAAGCGAGATAGGAGTGGTATGGATCCGGATAGTCCTCTGGCTCCTTGCCGAAGCCTCCTATCGGGTATTGCGAGGAGAGAAGGAACGAGCGATTCGCTTCCTGTTTTACCAGTTCTGGATGACCTAGGATCTGCCCCAAATCAGCAGGGGGTATCAATGAGCCAAGTTGCTTGACTAACGGCGATAGCCGCACCGCACCAGAAAGAGTAGCATACATCTTCGAGCTTGCCCGGTCGCCCTTGAAAGCCCCCAACTTGACGCTGCAGTAGCCAGCGGAGAGTCGCGGCGGTTCGAGTCTCGTCGAGAGGTGACGAGAAGGGAGATCGACATACTCGAGACGTGGGGGGAAAAAGCGAGAGCGAAGCGAGAGCACAGTAGGTAGTACCACCTATACAAACCTTCAGCCTGTTGTCCGCGAACGCAGGTGCGTATCTGCTCACCTTGCGCCTCGATGATTCCGGGTCTAGAAGCATAGCCTCCTTCCCATGTCTACCACTGCAATCAGCGCCGAGTTTCTCAACCGAGGCAGGGCTTACCCTACATCTCTCAATCATCTTCCGTGTGTTCTCAACATCCATCCCGGAGAAGTCGCCGATGATACTCGATACAACGCTCGCACAATATGTCATCCGGAGATCACTCTGGAAGTCGCCAACGTAATGGGAATTAAAAGGGGTCGGAGAGAAGCTAAGAGAGTGAGCTCGAGGCATCAGAGTACACTGATTCTACACATACGAGCCATCGAGTGTTTGGCATGAGCGGAGGAAGGACATCAGGCTCGGGATATTGAGCCTGTCGAGTGGGGCTCGAAGGAGTGAGAGGGTGAGAAGGGCGGTATAGGTGGATGGCAGATGGGCGGGGGAGGTCGAATTATTCTTGCAACTATCAGTACACTCCAGTTCAGTATGGACCGACCAACAAGAGTCGTCATGAATGTCGAACCGCGGAATCCGCCTGTTGCTATTGAGCAGCGAGATCAGCCAGGATCTAGACTGATCATGCTGACTTGCGAGCTTGAAGTCGCCATACCCATTCTATCCAACCTTCTCGTTGATCCACGGTCATCTTCTCTTCAAGTACGCCAAGAAGGTCAAGTCCCGAGGTACAAAAGTAGGCAATGGTGATCCTGGGGTGTCAATATCAGCTTCTGCTCACGCGTAAATGACAACCAGAGCATCCCGACCTGTTTGAGTCATGTTCCTGCGCCGAACTTGGCAAAGCCCGCAGACACCGCAGGAAGTAGTTCACATGGGCGTTACGCTTAAAGGTACTCTGAGCCGGGACGTCAGGCATCTCAGCGCTAAAGCTGAAAGCATGGTGTAGAAGAGAGAGAGAGCGCTTCTTAGCCAGGTGTTCGGGATGTAGAAGTTCCAAATATCAGGCACGAGTCCCCAATAATAGGTACTACGCTACACGTTTGTTGTCGTGGTCTCCTTCTATATACCTCTTGGATCAAGTATACCCCAATGCCACCCCAAACACCCTCAAAAACGCATACCAGGAGGATATCTGCTATCTCCACACCAGGGACACCGGCTACCCCACCTTCAGGTTACGTTCTCGCCCAGGAAGAGACACCGACGCGCGGGCCGGAACGGGGATCTGAAACGGATCAGGAATTGCAACTGCGTCATCATGAACCGGAACAGGAGCAAGAAGAGGCGGAGCAGCCGGCGAACTCGCAGCCGGCGAACTCGCAGCCGGCGAACTCGACGAGTGGTACTGGATCGAGATCGACGATGAACGATGATTCGATACTCGAGGTGATGGATGATGATGAGAGTGGGAGTGGAGAGGGGGAAGAGGAGATGATGTTTTCGGAAGAAGAGGGTGATGAGGAAGAGGGTTATGATGCCGGGGAGCCGTTGGTTTCGAGGGGACCGCGGAGAGGGAGGAGACGGTGGGATGAAGAGGAAGAGAAGAAAGAGCGGTCCCTGATCGAGGTGAGGATCAAGGTTGGATTTGGCTGATGGGATCAGCTTGTCCCACCATTAATCCTCGCTCATCCACTACCGCTCTTACCTCTTCTATCACTCCTCCCATACAACTTCCTCCCTGCCGGCGTAGTTTTCTTCATCCCAATTATCTGTACCCTCGCCATCCTCTCCTCGTGCGCCCATATAGTCATCGTCTATCTCGCATCGTAGGTAATCAACCAGTCAGCAATGCTGATCTCAAGGTACTTGAAAGTACCGACCTTCGAGCGTGTGTTTGCGTCAGTCAGCGGCAAATATGAGCAATATGGACTTTGGGGTGGACGGGTAGCTGTCATCGTGTCGACCTTTGGACTCCTTGTTGGCTGGCTGGGAGGTAGGTCACAGACCAGCTTGGGACGTAGCTGATCTTTGCAGCATTGTTTCCCTTGCTTGAACCGGTCATCCAGAGCTGCCTCCCGAGAAATGGCTTCTTTCGCTCTCGTATTCTTTGGACGGTACTTTCATCAGCCACTGTGAGTGAGATGGTATATCTGGACATTGGTGAGCTGACTACCTTAGCTGCTCCCATCTCTCCTTCCGTCCCGCATGACGCGCTCGCTCCGTAGAGCTCCGATATTCCTAGCTCTTCTCCTCCCGGTCGTCGCATTCCTCATCATCGGCCGAACAGTCGAAATCAAGAAGGCGTTGGGAGAAGGCTTGCCACCTCTTGCTGAGGGAGCGGACTCTTCCAGTATGGTCCCGGAGATTTTGGGCCACCTCGGGAAGAGACGATTTGCTTTGGCGGGAGGCAGCTCGGCTGGAGCCGGTCTGAGTGAGCTACTGCGTCAAGCGCGACACGATGGGCTGACAATAGTAGCCACGTTGGCGATCTTCCTCTCTCCACATCTCAATACCCTCCCCATCCACTCATCCCTCTCACGGAACAAGCGGTCATCATTCCCAATCCCTTGTCTCGCCATATCCGCCACCATACTCGTCCTATCCCTTCCTCTCGCACTGGTCCCATACTACCTCCTTCCATCCCTGCCAGATCCGCTACCAACAGCGACACCTACAACGCCGTCTGGAGTCTTCGCTCGCTTACCGGTAGACGATGCTTGGGTCAATGTCGCAAGGGTGCTCATGGCCGCCGTCGCCTTGGGCAGCAGCAATATGTGGATCCTACGTGCAAGGGATACTATACTTCGCGCAATGGGTGTGGAGCGAGGCGAGCGACAGAAAGCGGGACGATGGGTGGGTTTCGGGATTTGGGTCTCAGTGGTCACCTTGGCTGGTATCGGTGGACGAATGGCGGAGAAGGTGGAGCTTCTTGGTGTACTCGGCACAATTGCCGTTGGCTGGTTCCTACCTTGTTCGTACCGCTCAAAAGATCGCAAATTGAAGTGAAGTCTCTGATAGTGTAATAGCCATATTCTTCATCGTCACCTTCCACGTCCGCTCGCCGCTTGCAATAGTCTTCCCGTCAACCGCAAAACCGGACCTGAACGGTGGGGAGCCTCCACCCGGACCCGCTCGCTCCCTTCGACAAGCACCCAGCAATACCGATAGCCTGGCAGATCCCTCAACCGATGCACTCCTCGCACGGAAGGAGCGGCAACTGCAGAAGAGGAGATTAGGGAGAAGATTGTGGCAGGACTTGATCGTCTACGTGGGGATCTTACCGGTTGGATGTGTGACTATCGCTTGGACATTGGGCGCTTTAGTCGGGATCTGGTAGATCTGAAATAATCTTTGGGGGCTTTAGAGTGCAGCCATTGTGAATCCCATGACGCGTCATGTGCACAAGGCCAAGAGCAAACCCCAGGTACCCCTCATTCTCAAACTCCTCTTAAGGCTTATGTTTCAATTATAACTTATTAAGATGTGGGGGAGTGCGGATAGGGTAAGTGTTTTCTGGCAAATTACTACGAACCCCAACAGTAAACAAGCATATAAAGAAGAAGCCATACAGCATCTACAAACGAAATTGTGGGGTAGGTAGCAACGCTACATCAGTGTCTTGCGACTCTGTCCAGACTATGTCATTATTAAAACGCGTGTTCATGTGGCTTGAAGCCATAGTCGTTGACCGCCTAGTGCACTTGTGGCATGCTTCCGTGCAGACGGCGCGATTTGAACCAACTTTGTGGCTTGTGTGGCACTGTTTAAGGCAAATGCCAATGAAGAATTGACGCTTCGAAACCCCATGTGATGGGCTGACGTTAGGTGGTAGAGGGCTAGACGGAACAGACCGACAGCAGTGAAAATCGTTCCGATAAGAACGTGAAAACCGTGAACGATGTGTTGTCGTGGATTCTCCACGTCGGTTGGCTTCCGTCACCGTGTAGACTACATCATATAACTCCATCTGATGCCCCCTATCCCGCTGTGCCCACTATACGGGAGAATACAGCCCAATAACAAGCCCCCCTATCCCGCATGCCCCTCCCCAACAACTGCCCCCTATCCCGCAAGCGTAGGATGGGGGGGTAATATATTATATTGTTATTGGGGAGTAGGATAGGGGGGTAAGATAAATTGTTATTGGGGGTACCTATGAACCCCCTGATATCAATACTGTTCGCCACGTCACCTACATCATACCCCTGGGAAGGTACGGGGGGTTGATTAGGGATCCACGCAAAACACCCATTGTAAACCGGACTGTGCCTAGGCTTTATCCGGTGCTGAAATAGAAGCATGTTCCAAAAGCTCCGTCCGGCATGCTAAATCCTGCTTGAGCATACTCGAATCCTTGCAGGGCCGTGAACACGATCGCTAGCACAACAGTGAGGATAGTACCAACAAGGGCAGAAGGTCGTGACTTCTGGAAAAGAGCATGGTTCGCGTACGTTACGGTAGCCCCGCTCGAAACAAGAAGCATTGTATTTAGAAGAGGTACTGTCATAGGGCTTAGTGGGGTTCCACCAGCTGGTGGCCATTGACTTCCAAGTAGGTGATAGTGAAGACCACATATATGCCCAGAAAATACTTAGGAAAAAGAAAGCCTCAGTTGCAATGAATAGTCCTACACCCATTGAAAGTCCATGTTGAACCACCTTAGTATGCAGTCCTAGGAGTGTACCTTCAGTTGTAACATCCTTAAACCATAGAATGAAAGCAGTTGGTGTTGTAGTGAGTCCTAGGGCAAGTAGAGTACCTCCAAAAGGCAATTCCGTTGAACCATAGAACCGCCCCAATAAGCATAACGAGAACCGCGTTGGCCGTAAGAATAGGCCAAGGCGAGTTAGCCGTAAGGTGGTGTGGGTGGAACTGGCTCGCGGCCTGTAGCGTTTGAAGTGCTTGCTCTGTAAGTTGAGGGGCAGTTGAGGTTTGTGATACGTGGATTGGCATAAAGTAAACAAATTAAAAAACGTTGTACGCTCACTTTAAGGCGATCGTTGCATAAGTCTAAGGAAAGGACGCGGTAGTGTGAGGGCAGGCGAGCTATTAGAGTAGAAAAGGTTAAATAGTACAGATGGAGAGTTAATTTAATGAGGAAAACAGGATATCAACTAGTTAAATGTTGCAACTGGACTGGTTTCTACCTTTGAAGCTCGATGCATTGCGAAGATA
>JAABUH010000357.1_pt1 | contig 68902 bp, 71 predicted proteins | sample 5559121 | NCBI WGS metagenome assembly JAABUH01 (sample SAMN10711871, study PRJNA513364) | rock metagenome | isolation source: Antarctica rocks | place: Antarctica: Victoria Land, Battleship Promontory nord | collected 2015-12-28 | reverse complement strand
GCTTTTCTGCCCAGGAGGCCCGGTGGAGGTCCAGATTCGCAGCGGAAGCCTCATGTTGCGTGGTCACCTGTTCCGGCCCAAGGGTGACACCCTGACCACTCGTCAGGGCTTGGTGCTGTGTCACGGCTTCCCGGACAGCGCCCAAGGGGAGACCATGGCCGGGGAGAGCTGCCACCGCCTGGCCAACCGGTTGGCCACGGAGGCGGGTTGGGTGGTGCTGGCCCCCAACTTGCGGGGAACGGGCCACTCGGAGGGGGACTTCTCGGCCGGCGGGTGGCGGGCCGATCTGTCGGCTGCCATCGAGCACCTGATGGTCCAGCCGGATGTGGATGGTGTCTGGCTGGCCGGTTTCGGTACCGGCGGCTCCCTGTCCCTGTGCGCGGCCGGCCAGGACCCGCGTATTCGCGGGGTTGCGGCCCTGGGGGCACCAGCCGACTTTGGCGACTGGTCGACCGACCCGAAGCGGTTCCTCGAGTCCTGCCGGAGGCTGGGCGTCATCCGCCAGAGTGGGTTCCCGGCCGACGTGGCTGGTTGGGGGAGTGAGTTGCGAGACATTCGGCCCCTGGACCAGGTGGGGGCGGTTCCTCCCCGCCCCCTCCTCCTCATTCACGGCGGCAACGACGAGGTGGTTCCCATCGTGGATGCCCGGGCCCTGGCCGACGCGGCCGACGGTCAGGCAGATCTACGAGTGCTGTCAGGGGCGGGCCACCGCCTGCGCCACGATCCCCGTACGGTGGCCATCCTGCTCGGCTGGCTGGAACGCCAGCTCCGCTAGCCAGCCTGGTTCGGGCCCTGTGACCCAGCCTGGTTCGGGCCCTGTAACAAGGCCTCGTCCAGGGCCTGGCACAGGCTCCTGGTCCTGGCCTGCGGGTCGTCGGCTGTGGTCAGCCAGCGGACCACCACCAATCGCCGGGCGCCCGCCGCCACCAGCGGGCCGATGGTATCGGGCGTGACCCCGCCGGTGACGAACACCGGACGGCCGGCGTGGGCCACCGCGTAGCCCACGTAGCCGGGGCCGGTGCCGGGCCGGCCCGGCTTGGTGGGGGTGGGCTCCACCGGGCCGGCCGATATGTAGTCGACCGGCTGGTCGCGGCTGGCGTCAAGCTCGGAGGGGGAGTGGGTGGACAGGCCCACGATGGCATGAGGTCCCAGGATGCGCCGGGCCAGGCTGGGCGGGGCGTCGTCCTGGCCGACGTGGACGCCGTCGGCGCCGACCTCGAGGGCCAGGTCGGGGCGGTCGTTGAGGATGAAGGGTACGCCGAGCTCCCGGCACACGTCCAGGGCAATCGCGGCCCGAACCAGGAGTGTTCTGGCCTCCAGTGTTTTGTCCCGCAGCTGGACCACGTCCACCCCGCCCCGGATGCACGCCGACAGGAACGAGGCCAGGTCGGACCGGTCCGGCGTGCACAGGTAGAGCCGCCGCCCGGCCAGCAAGCGGTGGGTCAAACCGGGGCGGTGCCCGCGACCTGCCCGCCGGCCCTGGCCACGTCCCTCGAATCTGCTCCCGGGCGCCCCTTGGCCGCAGCCTTGACGGCTGCCTTGTGCGCCCGGACCTGGGCCAGCGCCTCGGGGCTGTCGATGTCGGCCACCGACAGATAGGTACCGGGAGCGCCGAACTCCCCAGCTGCCGCCTCCCACCCCGGTGGTGCCACTCCCAGTCGCTTGGCCAGGAGGGCCACGAAGATGGCGGCCTTGTGCTCGCCAAAGCCAGGGAGGGCCCGGATGTTAGCCAGCAGGGCTTGTCCGGTGGGTGCCGACCGCCACACCTGATCGGCCCGGCCGCCGTACTCATCCACCAGCACCTGGCACATGTCCTGCACCCGCCGGGCCATTGACCCTGGGAAGCGGTGCAGTGCCGGCCGACGGGTGAAGAGCTCGACCAGCTCGTTAGGGTCCATGTCGGCGATCTCTTCTGCGTCCAGCGGCCGGCCCAGCCGCTGCTGAAGGTCAAGGGGAGAGTGGAAGGCCCGCTCAAGAGGTACCTGCTGGTCCAGGACCATTCCAATGAGCAGAGCGAGGGGATCAGTCGATATGAGGGCGTCAGCCTCGGGGTCTTGGCTCAGAGGAAGCATCGAATGTGCATGGTACCGGCGAGCAGTGATCATCATCTGATCAGGCGGATGGGAAGGACGTCGAGGCCGTGAACGCGTTTGAAATGGCGCAGGTTGGCCGTTCCGACCGCCCAGCCCGCAGCGATGGCGGTGGCGGCCACGAGACGGTCGTGGGCACCGATGTCGATTCCCGCCCCAGCCAGCTCGGACCAGAGCCGCGCGTGCGTGCGGGCGCAGCGCAGGTCAAAGACGAGCGGCGGGAAAGCGGCAAGGACGGCCTCTACGAAGCTTCTCGCCTGGCCCGGTGGTTCGTCGTGGCCCGGTGAACTCCGTGAAGCAACTGTCCAGTCCGGGCCTGATGGCCGGGCGGAGATGGGCGGAAGTGGCCGAGGGGCGTTAGCGGCGAAGAGCCTATTTCGCCGAGAGCAGACCCTACGCAGTCCGGGGGTCTGGCGCCTCGGGGTCGATGCCGTAGCGCGCCAGGGCGTCCGCCACCTCCTCGGCCTTGGCCTCGCCGGTGGCGGCCAGGGCCTGGAGGGTGGCCACCACCACATGGGCCGCGTCGGTCTCGAAATGCCGGCGCAGTGCCGCCCTGGTGTCTGACCGCCCGAAGCCGTCGGTGCCGAGCACGCTGAAGTGGGCGGGTACCCAGCGAGCCACCTGGTCGGGCACCGCCTTCATGAAGTCGCTGACCGCCACCACCGGGCCCTCGGCCCCCTCCAGGGCACGCCTCACCAGCGGGGTTCGGGGCGGCTCGGACGGGTGCAGCCGGTTCCAGCGCTCGGTGGACAGCGCCTCCTCCCGGAGGCCCTTGTAGGACGTGGCCGACCAGGCCTCGGCGCTCACGTCCCAGTCGGCGGCCAGCATCTCGCGGGCCTCCATGGCCGCCTGCCAGGACGGCCCGGAGAACAACAGGGTGGCTCGCCGGCGGGCGCTCGGTTGCTGGCCTTCGGGGCCGGCCGGACTCAGGTGGGCGGGAGCGAATTGGTAGAGGCCGGCCAGGATGCCCTCTCGCACCGCCGCCCCGGCCTCCCCCTCAGGCAGGGCCGGCATCACGTAGTTCTCGTTGTAGAGGGTGAGGTAGTACATGCAGTCCTCGGGGTCCGGGCCGTACATGCGCCGGATGCCGTCCTCCACTATTACCGCCACCTCGTAGGCGAAGGCCGGATCGTAGGCTCGCACGTTGGGGTAGGTGGAGGCCAGCAGCAGGCTCTGGCCGTCCTCGTGCTGCAGTCCTTCGCCATTGAGTGTCGTTCGCCCGGCGGTGGCCCCCAGCAGGAAGCCCCGCCCCCGGGCGTCGGCGCAGGCCCAGGCCAGGTCCCCCACCCGTTGGAAGCCGAACATCGAGTAGAAGGTGTAGAAGGGGATCATGGCCGTTGCCCAGGTGGCGTAGGAAGTGCCGGCGGCGGTGAAGCTGGCCATGGAGCCGGCCTCGGTGATGCCCTCCTCCAGGATCTGGCCGGACTGGCTCTCGGCGTAGGACAGCAGCAGACCGGCGTCGACCGGCGTGTACCGCTGGCCCCCGGAGGCGTAGATCTTCACGTCCTTGAACAAAGCGTCCAGCCCGAAGGTTCGGGCCTCGTCGGGGATGATGGGGACCACCCGGGGGCCGACCTCCGGGTCGCGCAGCAGGTTGCGCAGCAGGCGGGCGAAGCCCATGGTGGTGGACACCGCCTGTTTGCCGGAGCCGGAGTGCAGCTCGACAAAGGCCGTGTCCCGGGGTGGCGCCAGTGGCTCGGCCCGTACCACCCGCTGAGGGACGAACCCGGCCAGGGCCCGCCGGCGCTGCATCAGGTACTCGTGCTCGGCCGAGCCCGGGGCGGGACGATAATAGGGCGGCATCTTGGCCCGCAGGGCCTCGTCTGGAATCTCCTCCTCCAGGTGCAGTCGCTCCCGCAGCACCTCCAGCTGGGCGGTGGTCATCTTCTTGATCTGGTGGGTGGCGTTGCGGGCCTCGATCTCCGGGCCGAGCGTCCAGCCCTTGATGGTCTTGGCCAGGATGGCGGTGGGGGCGCCCTGGTGGTCGGTGGCTGCCTTGTAGGCGGCGTACAGCTTGCGGTAGTCGTGGCCGCCCCGAGGCAGGGCCTGCAGGTCGGCGTCGGAGAGGTGCTCGACCATCTTGCGCAGCCGGGGGTCGGGGCCAAAGAAGTGCTCGCGGATGTAGGCGCCCGACTCGGTGGCGTACTTCTGGTACTCCCCGTCGAGGGTGCTGGTCATCTTGTTGACCAGCACACCGTCGGTGTCCCGAGCCAGCAGCTCGTCCCACTTGGAGCCCCAGATGACCTTGACCACGTTCCAGCCCGCCCCCCGGAAGGTGGCCTCCAGCTCCTGAATTATCTTGCCGTTGCCCCGCACCGGACCGTCGAGGCGCTGGAGGTTGCAGTTGACCACGAAGATGAGGTTGTCGAGGGACTCACGGGCGGCCAGCGAGCAGGCACCCAGGGTCTCGGGCTCATCCACTTCCCCGTCGCCCACGAAGCACCACACCCGAGAGCCGCTCGTGTCGGCCAGGCGCCGGTGCAGGAGGTAGCGATTGAACCGGGCCTGGTACACGGCGTTGATGGGCCCGAGGCCCATGGAGACCGTGGGGAACTCCCAGAACTCTGGCATCAGACGGGGGTGGGGATAGCTGGACAGCCCGCCCCCCCCGATCTCCTGGCGGAACCGGTCCAGTTGGGACTCGGAGAGACGGCCCTCCAGGTAGGCCCGGGCATAGATCCCGGGCGAGGCGTGGCCCTGGAGGTAGACCTGGTCTCCGGCCCGGCCGTCGTCCTTGCCCCGGAAGAAGTGGTTGAAGCCCACCTCGTACAGCGATGCCGAGCTGGCATAGGTGGCCAGGTGGCCCCCGATGCCTTCGGAGACCATGTTGGCCCGGGTCACCATGACCGCCGCGTTCCAGCGGATGAAGGCCCGGATGCGCCGCTCCATGTCCTCGTCGCCGGGGAACCAGGGCTCGAACTCGGGAGCGATGGTGTTGATGTAGGGGCTGGAGACGGTGGCCGGAAACCCCACCTGGGCTGCCCGGGCCCGGTCCAGCAGCTTCATCAGCAAAAAGCGGGCCCGGGAGCGCCCGTGGGCCTCGACCACCGCGTCGAAGGAGTCGACCCACTCGCCCGTCTCGGTGGGGTCGGTGTCGGGGAGTTGGTGTGAGAATCCGTCGAAGATCACCTCGCCATGTTCCCACGCGAAGCATGTCCTCCTCGTAGGCTGCGCCCCTCGCCCACGCACGTCGCCGCCTGCGCCCTTTGCCCCTGCGCAGGAGTACGAGCATGCTGGGGCGGTGGCAACCGTCGTGTACACCGATGGAGCCTGCCTGGGCAACCCCGGCCCCGGCGGATGGGCCTGGGCGGTGGCTGATGGGGGCGCCTATGCCAGTGGCGCCGAGGCAAGGTCCACCAACCAGCGCATGGAGGTGACTGCCGTCGTGGCTGCCCTGGGGGCACTGGACGGCCCGGTCGAGGTGGTGAGTGACTCCACCTACGTGGTCAACTGCTTCCGGCAGGGCTGGTGGGTCAATTGGGAGGCCCGGGGGTGGCGCAACTCCAAGGGCCAGCCGGTGGCCAACCAGGACCTGTGGAAGCCCCTGGTGAGAGCGGTAAGGCAGCGGGGGGACGGCCAGGTGGGCTTTCGCTGGGTCAAGGGCCACTCGGGTGACGTGATGAACGACCTGGCCGACAGGCTGGCGGTGGAGGCGGCCAGGGCCCAGCTCGGGGTAAGTGGAGGGGTGGGCCAGCCGCCGCCTGAGCCGCCCCGACGGAGTCTGTGATGCATTTAGTGCTGATATGAGCACAAAATGCATCACAGACTGGAGGGTACGGCTGTTCGCCGGCTTGCTGGGGGCGGCCACCATGCTCCTGGTGGTGGCGGTGGCGGTGGCGGTGGCCCTGTCCCTTGGGATGTCGGCGCGCTCGACGGGAGCTGCCGGGGGCGGTGATCCCGTAACGGGCCTGGCCGCTCCGCAGTTCCTGACCAGTGCGGAGGTGGGCAATCGGCTGCTCCACTCACTGAGCGGTCCTGGGCTGAGCGGTCCTGGGCTGAGCGGTGTGGTGCCGGGCGGCTTTGCTCCGGTGGCGCCCGGTCAGGGCCACACCGGGCCCATGACCCTGGCTGGCGAGTCGGCGGTCTTCGCCCGCCCGGCGCAGGTAAGGGCGGTGCTGACCAACGATGGTTTCACCGGGGGATAGCGCCGAGCCTGGGTCCTCCCCGGCCGGGACCGGGCCATCGTGGTCTCAGGGTATGCGTTCGCCACGCCGGCCGGGGCCGCCGACTGGATGCAGGTCCTGTTGTTGGGGGCGGCCGCCAATGGGCCTGTGGCGTTCTCGGTGGGTACGCTGTCCCATGCCGTCGGTTACCGGATCCGGGAGTCGACCCCCAATGGCCCCGGCTCCAGTGGCCCTCCCTCAGGTGGCCCTCCCTCCATTGCCACCTTGCATGACGAGGTGGTGATGCTCCAGATGGGCCGGCTCACCTTTCAGGTGATCGAGAGCGGGACGAGTACCGGCCGGCCCACCACCGAGGTCCTGGCCCTGGCTCGGGCCCAGATGATCCAGGCGGGGTCCGGCTGATGCGCTACGTCGAGGTGGGAGGGGTGCGTCTGTCCGCCATTGGGCTGGGCACCTGGCAGTTCGGCTCTCGGGAGTGGGGATACGGCGACCGCTACGCCACCCATGACGCCCTGGACATCACCCAGCGAGCTCTCGACCTCGGTATCAACCTCATCGACACCGCCGAGGTGTACGGCGGAGGGCGCTCAGAGCGCATCGTGGCCCGAGCCTTGGCGGTCCGCCGGGATGAGGCGTTCGTTGCCACCAAGGTCTTCCCGGTGCTCCCACTCGGCCCCATCGTGGCTCAGCGGGGTCGGGCCAGCGCGGCCCGTCTGGGTGTCGACTGCATCGACCTCTACCAGGTCCACTGGCCCAACCCGCTGGTTCCCATCTCGACCACCATGAAGGGCATGGGCCGCCTGCAAGACGTTGGCGTGGTGAGCCGGGTCGGGGTGAGCAACTTCTCCCTGGCCCAGTGGCAGGGCGCCGATGCGGCCCTCGGTCGGCCGGTGCTGAGCAACCAGGTCCAGTACAGCCTGGCCGCCCGGCGCCCCGAGGCCGAGCTGTTGGGATGGGCCCAGGCCCATGACCGCCTGGTCATCGCCTTCAGTCCCCTCGCCCAGGGCCTTCTCTCGGCCCGTTACGACGCCTCCAGCCGCCCGGGCGGAGTCCGGGCGGCGAATCCGTTGTTCCTCCCGGAAAACCTACGGCGGGCCAGTGGGCTGCTGGAGGCACTCCGAGAGGTGGGCCGGGCCCAAGGAGCCACCCCCGCCCAGGTGGCCCTGGCGTGGGTCATCCGGCACCCCAACGTGGTCGCCATACCCGGGGCCAGCAGCGTGGCTCAGCTCGAGTCCAACGCCGCGGCCGCCGACCTCGAGCTCTCGGCCGACCAGGATGAGCAGCTGACCTCGGCCTCCGACGCCTTTGTCCCGAGGCGAGGCCTGGGAGCAGTCCCGTCGGTGGTGCGCTCGTATGTCGGCCGGGGGTCGGGTTGAGGCGCACCCTGGCGCTGACGGTGGTGGTGACTCAGGTGTGCCCACGATGGTGACGGCTGGCCACCCGGCGCAGCTGGTTGATGCGCACCGCGCCGAAGAACACCGCCACCAGAGCGCCCCCCACTGCGGCCAGGAGGAGGGCCACTCCCAACGGCAAGGTGCCCTGGAGGGTTACGAAGTGGACCTTGGCCCGGGCACCGTTTTGGATGATGAAGATGAGCACCGCCAACAAGAAGAACACCCCAAACCCGAGGCCCCCCCAGAGCGTGGCCGCCCGGGTACGGCTGTGGGTGCGATCCGACGAGGCGTGTGAGACTGCCCTCCCAGGCCCCCCGACGCTTGTGGAACTGGGCGCGGCACCTGCTCGGGTGGTGGGCGGCTCGGGGGGTCCGGGCCGCGAGGTCCCCCGATCATCGCCAGGCGATGCTGCCGTCGTTGGTTCCTCCTGGTCCGGTTGGTCCGGTGGGGTGAGCATCACTCCTCCAGGTCACTTGCCTCGTCAACCCGCCCGGCACCGTACCTCTAGGCTGAGCTCGATGCATGAACGAGGTGATATCCACGGCTGAGCAGTTCGATCTCGTCGTAGTCGGAGGAGGGCCCGGCGGCTATGCCGCCGCTCTCTACGGCGCGTCCGCCGGACTGTCGGTGGCGGTGGTCGAACAGGACAAGGTGGGAGGGACCTGCCTCCACCGGGGCTGCGTCCCGGCCAAGCAATTCCTCGAGACGGCTACCGTCTTGCGCACAGTGGCCGGGGCCAAGGAGTTTGGCATTCAGGCCAGTCAGCCGAGTGTCGATTTCGCGGTCAGCCAGGCCCGTAAGCGCAAGGTGGTGGACCAACTCTGGAGAGGCCTGGCTGGTCTGATGAAGAGGCGCCAGATAACCACTGTCGAAGGGTCCGGCTACCTCGGCCTGGACCGGGTGGTCCGGGTGAGCGACACCGGCCAGGAGCTCCGAGGGCACAACGTCATCCTGGCCACCGGATCGGTGCCGACAACCCTGCCTGGGTTCGAGGTGGATGGTCAGGTGGTGATGACCTCGGACGAGCTGCTCGACCTCGAAGCGCTCCCCGGCTCGATTGTGGTGGTGGGCGGAGGGGCCGTCGGCTGCGAGTTTGCGTCCATGCTGGCCGATCTCGGCACCCAGGTCACCCTGCTCGAGGCGTTGCCCAAGCTGTTGCCCGGCTGTGACCGCGAAGTGGTGGATGTGGTGACACGCTCGTTCAACAAGCGCGGGATAGTGGTCCGCACCGGGGTAGCCGTACGTGGCCACCAGGCCAACGGCACGGGAACAGTGGTGACCTTCGTCCGGACGGGGTCAGACCCTGAGGTCGCCTCAGACGTCGAGCAGGCCACGGCCGATGCGGTGGTCGTGTGTGTGGGACGCCGCCCACGCTCGGATGGAGTGGTGGCGGACGGGTTGGGAGTGGAGCTCGATGGGCGAGGCCACGTGGTGGTCGACGACCGCATGCGCACCGGTGCTGATGGCGTCTACGCGGTGGGCGACCTGGTGGCCAGTCCGCAGTTGGCCCATGTGGGCTTCGCCGAGGCCATGGTCGCAGTGCGGGACATCCTGGGTGAGCCGGCCATGCCGGTCGACTACGAGAAGGTCCCCTGGTGCATCTACACCCATCCCGAGGTGGCCTTCGCCGGCCTGTCCGAGGAGGCGGCCCGGGCGGCCGGTTACGACGTGGCGGTCAAGCGGGATCCATTCGGTGGCAACAGCCGGGCTCGGATCGTGGGCGAGACGGATGGCCTGGTCAAGGTGATTGCCGAGCGCGGCTCTGACGGATCAGCTGGACGCCTTCTGGGAGTGCACATGGTGGGACCGTGGGTGACAGAGCAGCTGGGAACGGGCTACTTGGCCCTCAACTGGGAGGCCGGACCAACCGACGTCGGCCACTTCCTGCAACCTCACCCGACCCTCTCGGAGGCGTTCGGAGAGACGGTGCTGGCTCTGACCGGGAGGGGCCTGCACGTTGGCTGACATCACCATGCCCCAGCTGGGCGAGACGGTGACCGAGGGGACCATCACGCGGTGGCTCAAGCAGGTCGGTGACCAGGTGACCGAGGACGAGGTCCTTTTCGAGGTTTCGACCGACAAGGTCGACTCCGAGGTGCCGTCTCCCGCTACGGGTTATGTGACCGAGATCCTCGTGCCCGAGGGTGAGACGGTCGACGTCGGCGTCCGGCTGGCCGTCATATCCGCCGACCAGGCCAACGCGGTTGGCGCCGCCGACCCGGCCAACGGGGCTGGCGCCGCTGACCCGGCCGACCTGACCTCAGCCCGGCCAGCGACCGACGGACCGGCCGCCGAGCAGCCGCCTGGGCCGGCCGGCCAGGGAGTGGCATCCTCCGCCCCGCCCCCCGTCGGGGCGGGTCCCGACGAGCCAGGCGAGGATCAGGGCCGCTTGACTGCGGGGATCGACCGCGGGCCGGGCGAGGCGGACGGCGAGGCGGACGGGGATGGGTCCCGGTGGGCGGGACGAGTACTGTCGCCGGTGGTGCGTCGGCTGCTGGCCGACAATGGCATCGATCCGGCTGACGTCCAGGGCACCGGCACGCATGGGCGGATCACTCGGGCAGACGCACTGGCCCTGATTGACCACCGGAGCAGAGTCCGTGTGGGCGGTACCCCTACCCGCCAGAGCCCCGCCCGACCGGCTGCTCCCGGCGAGGCGGCGGCGACCCAGGAGCGCGGTGATCGCCCTCTGGCCCGGTCCGAAGACGGAGGCCGGCCGACGGTACGGGGGAACCGGGACGAGGTCATTGCCTTCTCCAACATCCGCCGGCGCACCGCTGAGCACATGGTGCGATCCAAGGCCACATCGGCCCACACCCTGGTAGCGGTGGAGGCTGACTTCGAGGGGATCGAGCAGGTACGACGAAGCCACCGTGAGCGGTTCAAGGCGGAGCACGGCGCCAGCCTCACCTATCTTCCGTTCGTGGCCCGGGCGGTGGTCGATGGGCTGCGAGCCTTCCCGATGCTCAACGCGTCGGTAGGCGATGACGAGCTGGTCGTTCACCGGGAACTGCATCTCGGCATCGCCGTGGCGCTGGAGGCCGAGGGGCTCATCGTCCCGGTGGTCCATGGTGCCGACGGCAAGCGCCTGGTGGCCCTGGCTCGCGACATGGCCGATCTCGCTCAACGGGCCCGGACCCGGCGGTTGGGCGCCGACGACATCGCCGGGGGCACGTTCACCATCACCAATCCAGGGCCCTTCGGCACCTTCCTGACCGTGCCCATCATCAACCAGCCTCAGGTGGCCATCCTTTCGACCGATGGGGTCAAGCGCCGGCCAGTGGTGGTGCCCCTACCAGGCGGCGGCGAGGCGATTGCCGTTCACTCGGTGGGCATCCTCGCCCTCTCCTTCGACCACCGGGCGGTGGACGGCGCCTATGCGGCCGGCTTCCTGGCTCGGGTCAGGGAGGTAATCGAGTCTCGCGATTGGGCTGAGGAGCTGTAGGTGAGAGCGAAGCACATCTGCCCCTGCGGAGCAGTGTTGCGAGTGCGAAGCACGGTTGCCCCTGCGGAGCAGTGCTAGGACGGCTGGGTGTGCTGCGAGTGCGCTGGCTCGGTCGGGCCCGTTACCGGGACGCCCATGCCCTTCAGCAAGCGATCATGGTGGGGACGCAGGACGACGACTACCTGTTGTTGATGGAGCACCCATCCGTCTATTCCCTGGGCGTGAGGGCGAGGATGGATGATGTCCTCGTTCCGCCGGCATCGGTGGGCGCTGAGATGGTGAGGGCCGACCGGGGTGGACTGGTGACCTACCACGGGCCGGGCCAGTTGGTGGGCTATCCCCTGGTGAAGGTACCAGTGCGACCGGGGGCCACTCCGGGTCACATCCGGGCGGTGGAGGAGGTGGTCATCCGGACGCTGGGTGACCTGGGGCTGGCCGGTACCGGCCGCCTCGACGGGCACCCTGGAGTATGGGTCGACCCCGATGGCCCGGCTCCGCGCAAGATATGCGCGGTCGGGACACGGGTCAGCCGGGGTCGCTCGATGCACGGCTTCGCCCTCAATGTCGATCCCGATCTTGCCATGTTCGCCCACATAGTGCCGTGCGGTATCTCGGACAAGGCAGTGACCTCGTTGGCCGCCGAGGACATGGTGGTGGCCATGCCAGACGTGGTCGATGCCATCGTGACCAGGGCCACCGAGGCCTGGGCTTCGCCAGGATCAATGGAGCGACAGGACGTGAGCGACAGGCGGACGTCACTCCAGGCAGGCGCTCGGCCTGCGGTGGCTCTGCCGCTTGACCATCCAGCTGACGAACTCCCGGTTGGCCCCCTGGCGATGGACGTCCGCAAGCCCGGTTGGCTACGGGTCAAGGCCCAGCTGGGACCTGAGTACAGAGCCATGCAGCGCACCATGCGTGGCCTCGACCTGATCACGGTGTGCGAGGAGGCGGGCTGTCCCAACATCTTCGAGTGTTGGGCCGACGGCACCGCCACCTTCATGATCAACGGGTCGCGCTGCACGAGGGCCTGCGGGTTCTGCCTGGTCGACTCCGGCCGCCCGCTGGCCGCCGATCCCGAAGAGCCTGAACGGGTGGCCCAGGCGGTGGCTCGGTTGGGACTGGACCACGCGGTGGTGACCGCGGTAGCCCGCGACGACCTTCCCGATGGTGGCGCGGCCGGTTTCGCCGCCACCATTGCCGCCATCCATCGCCGCTGTGCCGGCACCGCAGTGGAGGTGCTGATTCCCGACTGCAAGGGCGACGACGACGCCTTGGCCGCCATCTTCGAAACCCACCCCGAAGTCTTGAACCACAACCTGGAGACGGTGGCCCGCCTCCAGCGGGCGGTCCGTCCGTCAGCGTCGTACGCCCGTAGCCTGTCCGTACTGGGACGGGCCAAGAAGGCCGGTCTGGTGACCAAGTCCGGGCTCATGTTGGGTCTGGGGGAGACGGAGGCTGAGGTCTGCGGAGCGCTGGCTGACCTGCGGGCGGTGGGGGTGGACATCGTGACCATGGGTCAGTACCTGAGGCCTACCGCGGACCACCTGCCGGTGGCCAGATGGTGGTCCCCCGAGGAGATGGACGATCTGCGGGCGGTTGGAGAGGACCTTGGCTTTGCCCATGTCGAGGCATCTCCCCTCACCCGCTCCAGCTATCACGCCAAGGCGGCCGCCGCCTCCGCCCAGGCGGTCAGCGTCGGAGCTGGACATGGCTGTGGTTGAGGGCATGGCCCCGTCTGGTCCCAGGAAGGCCAGGGTGGCCCGGACCGATCAGGTTCGCACCCGCATGGCCGATCTGGGAGTCGACTCCCTGCTCTTGTCGCACGGGGCCGACCTGCCCTGGCTCACCGGCTACGAGGCCATGCCCTTGGAACGCCTCACCATGCTTGTCCTGCCGGCCGACGGGGAGGCCACCCTGGTGGTGCCAGCGCTGGAGGCCTTCCGGGTGGATCATGATCCCGGCCTGTTCGCACTCAGGCCCTGGGCTGAGACAGAGGATCCGCTTGATCTGGTGGCCGAATTGGTCGGTCCCCGCCGATCATTGGCCATATCCGAGCGGTCCTGGGCCGTCTCGCTGCTGGCCCTCCAGGGGCGCTTGCCGAGCGCATCCTGGCAACCGGCCTCGGTCGTCACCTCGGGTCTACGAGCGATCAAGGACCAGGCTGAGGTGACCGAGCTACGGGCTGCATCCCGAGCCGCCGACCGGGTGGCCAACCAGCTCATGGCCGGGGACATTGCGCTGGTTGGGCGCTCGGAGTCCCAGGTGTCCCATGAGATTGGGGCTCGGCTGAGAGCCGAGGGGCACAGTCGGGTCAATTTTGCCATCGTGGGCAGTGGGCCCAACTCAGCCAGTCCCCATCACGAGCCGGGCGACCGGGTGATCGGTGCCGGCGAGGTGGTGGTGTGTGACTTTGGGGGCCGCCTCTCGACCGACGGCGGCCCTGGCTACTGCTCCGACATCACCCGCACGGTCGTTACCGGTCCGCCCGACGCCGAGCTGATCGAGCTCTACGCCGTGCTCCACGAGGCGCAGGCGTGCGCGGTCCGGGCGGCCACCGTTGGTGCGACCTGTGAGGAGGTGGATGGGGTAGCTCGCCGGGTCATCGGCGCGGCCGGTTGGGGTGACGCCTTCATCCACCGGACCGGTCACGGCATCGGTTTGGAGGAGCACGAGGATCCATACCTGGTGTCCGGCAACCGGACCCATCTGGTCGCCGGTCACGCCTTCTCGGTGGAGCCTGGCATCTACCTCGAAGGTCGGTTCGGCGCCCGCCTGGAGGACATAGTGGTGGCCACCGAGACTGGGCCAGAGTCCCTCAATACCGCCGACCACGGCCTGGCCGTGGTGGAGGCCTGAGGGCACGATCTTCGGAATCCCTCAAAATCTGATCAACTTAGTCAGGTTTACTGCTATGGTTGGTCCGGTGGTTGACGAGACCGACCTCGCGATTGTTTCTGCTGCGCTCGAGGCCCAGCCAGCCTCCAGCGCCGTGGCTTGGGCCCGGGGCCGCTTCGGTGCAGGGTTGGTGCTGGCCGCGTCTTTCCAGGACTGCGTCCTGCTGGACATCGTCACTGGCGTCTTCCCCGGCATCGAGGTCATATTTCTCGACACCGGAGCCCACTTCCCGGAGACATTGGAGTACGTGGAGCTGGCGCGTGGCCACTACAACCTCAATCTCACCGTACTTCAGCCGTCCGAGGAGGCCGCCGCCTGGCCATGTGGGAGCTCGCGTTGCTGCGAGCTCCGCAAGGTCCGACCCCTGAATGCCCATCTGGCGAACCGCCAGGCGTGGATTACGGGTCTGCGGCGAGTGGAGACTCCCCAGCGGGCCCATGCCCCGATCATCGGTTGGGACCAGGCCAGGGGATTGGCGAAGATCAATCCGCTGGCCTCCTGGTCAGATCAGGACATGGCCAGCTACGTCTGCCAACATGATCTGCCCGTTCACCCCCTCACCGCGGCTGGCTATCTCTCCATCGGCTGTGCCCCCACCACCAAGCCGGTGGTCGAGGGCCAGGACCAGCGGGCGGGACGGTGGGCCGGCTCGGGCAAGACCGAGTGCGGGCTGCACATATGACCTGGACCATCGTGACCTGGGATTTCCCGGCATGGACTTCATAGCGCCCTTTCGCAGGACCAACCAGCTCAACAACGTCGAGCGCTGGAAGCTGGAACGGCACCCCTTGGACGTCTATGCGGCGGTTGTCGACCGATACGCCGCCGAGGGGCCAGACGCGGTGGCGGCCGTGGAGGGTGAGCAGGAGAGGCTCAAGTGGGTGGGCCTGTATCCCCAGCGCCAGGGAGGGGACGCCTTCATGCTTCGAATCAAGGTCCCTGGCGGTCGCCTGACCGGCGAGCAGGTACGGACGATCGGGCGCATCACCGATGACCACGCCAGGGGCCCCGAGAGCAATCCGGTGTTTGGCGAGGGCTTTTGTGACATAACCACCCGACAGGACATCCAGCTCCACTGGGTCAGGCTGGCCGAGGTCCCCGAGATCTGGCGCCAGCTGGAGAAGGTGGGCATGACCACCGTCCAGGCCTGCGGCGACTCGGCCCGCAACGTGTTGTGCTGCCCGGTCGCCGGTATCGACGCCGAGGAGGCCTTCGACGCCTACCCGGCGGCCGAGGCCATCTCCGCTTTCTTCACCAGCAACCGGGAGTACGCCAACTTGCCGCGCAAGTTCAAGATCAGCGTGACCGGCTGCCTGGACGACTGCGCCCAGGCCGAGCTCAACGACATCGGCCTGTGGCCCGCCCGGCGAGGTGACGGAGCACTTGGGTTCAACCTGTTGGTAGGAGGCGGACTGTCCGACGGTGCTCGGCTGGCCAGTGACATCGATGTGTTCGTGGCACCAGACCGGGCGGTGGAAGTCGCCCGGGCCATCGCTCAGCTTTTTGGAGAGCTGGGCAATCGGGAGAACCGGGGCCAGTCGCGGATGCGCTACCTGGTGCAAGAGTTGGGTCCCGAGGGCTTTCGGGAGGAGCTGGCAGCGCGGGCAGCCTTCGCCCTACCGCCGGCGGGGGAGAGCCTCACCCGTCGGTACCGGGGCGATCACGTGGGGGTTCACCGTCAGCGTCAGGCCGGCCTCAGCTACGTGGGGCTCAATGTGACCGTCGGACGGATTGCCGGCACTGACCTGGAGCATGTGGGCCTCTTGGCCGATACCTATGGTGACGGTAGCGTCCGTCTGGCTACCGACCAGAACCTGATCATCTCCGGCGTGGCGGACGACCGGTTGGGCGAGTTGCTGGCCGCGCCGCTCCTGAAGGTGCACTCACCCAACCCGGGCACGTTCCAGCGAGGGGCGGTAACCTGCACGGGCAGCGAGTTCTGCCGGTTCGCCATCGTGGAGACCAAGGTCCGGATGGTCGAGTGGGCTCGACACCTGGACCAGGTCTTCGATGGCACAACCGGCCCGTGTGGGACTCCTGATGACACAACTGGTCCGGGTCATTCGGGTGACCACATCGTCCGCATTCACCTGTCCGGTTGCTCGGCTTCGTGTGCCCAGCCCCAGATCGCGGACATCGGCCTGCGGGGCGAGACCGCCAAGCAGGATGGCCGGATCGTGGAGGCGGTGGACATCGGCCTGGGAGGCAGCCTGGGCACCGACGCCGCTTTCATTGACTGGGTCGACGGGGCCAGACCTACCGATGAGGTACCCGAAGCGCTGGTGCGCCTGGTTCGGCGCTACCGCAGGGAACGGCGCTCCGACGAGCGCTTTCACGAATGGGCCCGGCGCGTCCCCAATCCCAGTTTGCGAGATGTGCTGGTCGGTAGTGAGCAACCGGTGGTCGCAGGAGGCGGCAAGTGACGGGTGCAGGTCCCGCCATCCGCGAGGAGATGAACGGCATCGCCGAGGCCCCTGGCAAGACGTGGTTCTGGGAGTTGGCGGCAGGCGTTATCGACGCCGACCGCTGCATTCAGTGTGGGACATGCGTCGCCGTCTGCCCATCCGATTCGATAGGTATCGGCCGCAACGACCTGCCCATGCTGGTGAAGATGTGCACCGGTTGCTCCCTGTGCTGGGACTTCTGCCCTCGGGGAGGCCTGCGTTACGAGGCCACCTGGCCGGTGCCGGCACCGCTGGTCAGCCCGGAGGCGGGCCCGCCGGCTGCCCCCGTACCGGTACCGATGCCCGTGGTGGTGCGGGTGCCGGAGCCGGCGCTGGCTCGGGAGCTGCCCCCCGAGCCGGCTCCCGCCCCGGTCGACTGGAAGATCACCGGGGGCAGGGGCGAAGGCCTGGGTCTGGTCGAGCGGTCTTACACCGCCCGAGTGAACCCGCGGCTGCCCGGCGCTCAGGATGGCGGAGTGGTTAGCGCCATCCTGGTCGCCGCCCTGGAGGCCGGTGACATCGACGGTGCTCTCCTGGCCCGGGAGAGCCCTACCGAGCGCTGGAAGGGGGTGGCTCACCTGGCCCGGACCGCCGCAGAGGTGATCGAGTGCGGGGGGAGCTTCTACAACCAGACCATGGCCCTGGGCCACCTGGACCTCAAGGGTTACGATGACCTGCCCTCCCATCCCCGGATCGCGGTGGTGGGGACCCCCTGCGAGATCCAGGGCATCAGGGCCATGCAGTCCCACGACTGGAACCGGGGCTCAGCCAGGGTCGACGCGGTGATGCTCACCATTGCCCTGCTGTGCACCAAGAGCTTCGACTACGAGGGGCTCATGCTGCGCCAGTTGCGGGACAAGCGGGGCCTCGACCTCGATCAGGTGGGCAAGGTGGATGTGATCCACGGCAAGATGATCGTCGAGGATCGACAGAGCCAGACCATGGTGTGCGAACCGGTGAGGGATTTTCACGGCGCGGCGCTCAAGGGCTGTGACGAGTGTGCCGACTTCCTGGGGCGATCGGCCGACATCTCGGTGGGAAGCGTCGGCAGCCCAGAGGGTTTCTCCAGTGTCCTGGTGCGGTCGGAGGTCGGCGCCCGAGCCTTCGACCGAGCGGTGGCCAACTTGGACGTGCACGATCTGCAGCGCCCGGAGGCACTGGCCAAGCTGGATGCCTACGACCGCAAGGTGGCCCTGGCCAGCCTGCAGAGAGACTTCGACCCCGACGGCCCACTGTTCATCGAGTACGACGAGCATGTGGCCAGCTACGAGGGCACCGATCGGGCGCCAACGGTGAGGAAATGATCACCCTGGCCACCAAGGAGCTTGTCGTGCCGCCGGAGCCGGCCGAGCAGCGGGACCGGTGGCGTCTGATCGCTCTGGATTCGCCGGCCGCCTGGCGGCAGATGGCTGCCGATGGGAGATGGATTGCCGATGCCCTCTGGCCGCACTGGGGGCTGGTCCTCACTCAGGCCGGGGTGAGCCAGGGACGCCTGGCGGAGATCTCCGCCGGCTACCAATTGGAGCTGTGGATGTGGCTGATGGGTGAGCGGACGTGGGCCCATGCGGGCTCTGGTCTGGCCGGTCGGGTGCAGCGACGAGCCGTGCCCCAGCCGACGGAGGTCCCTGCGCCGGTGGCTGTGCGCCAGGGGTCGTGACCGGGCCATGATTCACACCGCGCTTCCTCACGTACTGGCAGTCATCCCGGCCCACGTGGCGGTGGGCGCCCATTCGAGCGCCGGCCTGGCCCTGGCTGGGCTGGCGGTGGGAATCCTGGTCGGACTCACCGGGGCAGGAGGTGGCGCCGTCCTTACCCCCCTTCTCGTACTCGTCTTCGGACTGCCGGCCCTGGCTGCGGTGGGAAGCGACCTGGTGGCATCGCTGTTCATGAAGCCGGTGGGCGGCCTAGTCCACCTCCACCATCGCACGGTGCGACTGGACATCGTCAAATGGCTGACCGTCGGGTCGGTGCCCGGAGCGCTGGCCGGCGTGGGCCTGATCACACTCACGGGCTCATCCGCCTCTTCGGTGCTCAAGCCCATCCTGGGAGCGGCTCTGCTGGTCACCGCAGTAGCGATGCTGGTCCGGCCTCGCCTGGCTCGCTCCGCCCCACCGACGCCGAGCCTGCGGCCGTGGCCCACCGCTCTGGTGGGGCTGTTGGGAGGTCTGCTGGTCGGTCTTACCTCGGTCGGATCCGGGTCGCTCATGCTGGTGGGGCTGACCCTTCTCTACCCGGGGATCTCCAACGCCGAGCTGATCGGGACCGACCTGGTCCAAGCCGTCCCCCTGGTGGGAGCGGCCGCCCTGGGTCATCTCCTGATGGGTGACGTCCGCTTGGGCGTGACCGGTGCGCTGATGATCGGGGCCCTGCCTGGGGTATTCGTCGGTGCCCGTCTATCTTCTTACTCAAACGGCCGGCTGGCTCGGGGTGCCCTGGTGGCCGTCCTTCTGGCTACGGGAGCGAGGTTGCTGTGGCTGGTCTGACGACAGCGGTGGTGAACCCGGGTACCGACCTCACCGCGCCACCCGATCATCTGGACCTGCTGGAGGCCCACGCCATCTTCGTCATGCGCGAGGTGGTGGCCGAATGCCAGCAGGCAGCCCTGCTGTTCAGTGGGGGCAAGGACTCAGCCGTGCTCCTGCGACTGGCCGAGAAGGCGTTCCGCCCGGCCCGCTTCCCGTTCCCGGTGGTCCATGTGGACACTGGGCACAATTTTCCGGAGGTGCTGGCGTACCGCGACCGCCGGGTGGCCGGACTGGGGGAGCGGCTGATCGTGGCCTCGGTGCAGGAAACAATCGACCAGGGTCGGGTGGGCGATCCGGGCCCAAGGGGCTCCCGCAATCGGCTTCAGAGCGTAACTCTGCTCGACGCCATCGCTGCTCATGGCTTCGACGCCTGCTTGGGGGGCGCCCGGCGGGACGAGGACAAGGCCAGGGCCAAGGAGCGCATCCTGTCTTTTCGAGACACCTTTGGCCAGTGGGACCCCCGCAACCAGCGGCCCGAGCTGTGGCAGCTCTACCAGGGCCAGGTCCGCTCCGGGGAGCACCTGAGGGCGTTCCCTCTGTCTGACTGGACCGAGCTCGACGTCTGGCAGTACATCGCCAGGGAGGGCATGGAGCTGCCCGACATCTACTTCGCCCATCGCCGCCGAGTGGTGGAGCGCGGCGGCATGCTCCTGGCCGAGAGCCAATGGGTGAGCCCAGATCCGGACGAGCGGGTCACCGAGGAGACGGTCAGGTTCAGGACGGTGGGCGACATGACCTGCACGGGAGCGGTTCGCTCGGAGGCCAGGACCTTGGACGAGGTTATTGCCGAGGTGGCGACGGCCCGGATCACCGAGCGCGGAGCCAGCCGGGCGGACGACAAGTTCTCGGAGACCTCGATGGAGGACCGCAAGCGCGAGGGGTATTTCTAGGTGGACCTGCTTCGGTTCTGTGCCATCGGATCGGTGGACGACGGCAAGTCGACCCTGATCGGGCGACTGCTGGCCGACACCCGACAGCTGTACGAGGACCAGGTCGAGGCAGTGGAGGAGGCCAGCCGGCGGCGGGGTCATGTCGGGGTGGATCTGGCGTTCGTGACCGACGGCCTGAGGGCCGAACGAGAGCAGGGAATAACCATCGATGTCGCGTATCGCTACGCGGCCACCCCTAGGCGCAAGTTCATCATCGCCGACTGCCCAGGGCACGTGCAGTACACATCCAACATGGCCACTGGCGCCTCCACGGCCAACCTCGCCCTGGTGGTGGTGGACGCCAGGACTGGAGTGAGAGAGCAGACCCGTCGCCACCTGTGCATAGCCACCCTGGTTGGCGTCGATCACCTGGTGGTGGCGGTCAACAAGATGGACCTGGTCGGGTGGGACAAGGCAACGTTCGACCAGGTGGTGACCGAGATGGAGACCCTGGCCAAGGGCCTGGGAGTGGACACCCTGATATGCGTTCCCACCTCGGCTCTGCTGGGCGACAACGTGGTCCGGCCCGGTGACGTGGCCCTGTGGTATCGCGGCCCGACGCTGATCGAGTGCCTTGAGTCAGCCGCGGAGGCATCCTCGACCGACTCAGGGCCCCGCTTCCCGGTCCAATGGGTACTGCGCCACCCGGGCGGGGGACGAAGCTACGCCGGCATGGTATGCGGCGGTCCTATGGCTACCGGCGACGAGGTGGTGGTGCTGCCGTCCGGTGCCCGCAGCCGGCTTCGCTCCATCCAGACCTTCGACGGGGCGCTCGATCTGGCGTCCCCTGGACTCTCTGTCTCGGTGACCCTTGAGGACGATCTCGACGTGGCCCGGGGTGATCTGCTGGCCCCCGCATCTGAGCCTCCCCGGTTGGCCCGCGACCTGGATGCCACCGTCTGCTGGTTCTCCCACCGGCCGGTGGCGGCGGCTGACCGGTTCGTGCTCAAGCACACCACCCGCACCACACCGGCGGTGATCACGACGGTCCAAGGGCGTCTGGACGTGAACGCCATGGCCCTCGAGCCGGCGACCACACTGTCCAACAACGACATCGGGCTGGTCCAGATCACCACTGGTACGGCCCTGGCCCTCGACGACTATCGGTCGAACCGAGTGACAGGAAGCTTCGTGCTGATCGACAGCCAGACCCACGCCACGGTGGCGGCCGGCATGGTCGGCGTCACTATTTGACGACGGTCCCCGGACAGCGCCGCAAGCCCACCGAAGCCATGCCTTTGGGCAGAGACCTCGGGCTGTGAGCAAGGGCAGCCTTGGCTGTCGCCCAGCGCCTCAGTTGGCCACGAAGTACTTGGCCCTGGGGTGGTGGCAGATGATGGCCGAGGTGGTCTGCTCGGGATTGAGCTGGAACCCGTCGGTGAGGGTGACCCCGATGCGCTCCACGTCCAGCAGGTCGGCCACTTTGGCGTTGTCCTCCAGGTCCGGGCAGGCCGGGTAGCCCCACGAGTAGCGCCCCCCGCGGTACTTCTGGCGGAATAGACCGCCCAGGCTGGGACCGTCCTCGCCGGCGAAGCCCCACTCCTCCCGGATGCGCCGGTGCCAGTACTCGGCCAGGGCCTCGGCCATCTCCACTCCGAGGCCGTGGAGGAACAGGTACTCCTGGTAGCGGTCCTCGGCGAACAGCGCGGCGGTGGCCTGTGAGACTGCGGCCCCCATGGTCACCACGTGGAAGGCGGCCCAGTCCTCCTCCCCCGACTCCACCGCACGGTAGAAGTCGGCGATGCACAGCCACGGCTCGACCCGCTGGCGGGGGAAGGTGAACCGCAGCCATTCCGAGGAGCGGCTGTCGTCTTTCCATACGATCAGGTCATTGCCCTCGGCGCTGACCGCGAAGTAACCCCATGCCACCTGGGGCACCAGCACCCCGGTGGCCCTGGCCTGGTCCAGCTGCGAGCGCAGGATCGCTCTCACCCGGTCCTTGAAGGCCTTGTCATCCTCGCCGGCCTCTGGTCTGAATCCCCACTGGTTGCGGAACAGTGCGGTCTCGTTCAAGTAGGCGGAGATGTCGTCCAGGGCCACGCCCTTGGCCACCTGGCTCCCCACGAAGGGTGGCTGGTACACCAAATTGTCGGCGGCCACCTCGGGCGAGCGTTGGGGGACGGTGGACGGGTCGATGGCCGCTCGCTGCTGGCTCTGGCGGGGGGGCAGGTTGCGTCCGCCCGGAGTGCGGCCGAAGTCAGGATCCTGGTGGTCGCCGCCACTGCGCCGCAGGGCCACCAACTGGTCCATGGTTCGCAGCCCCTCGAAGGCATCCCGCCCGTAGAACAGTCGCCCCTGGTAGACGGCCCGCAGATCCCGCTCCACGTAGGTCCGGGTGAGGGCGGCTCCTCCCAGCAGGACGGGGATGCCCGACAGGCCCCGGGCGTTCATCTCCTCCAGGTTGTCCCGCATGACCAGGGTGGACTTGACCAGCAGGCCGCTCATCCCGATGGCGTCGGCGCACACCTCCTCGGCCTTGGCCAGCATCTCGCCCACCGCCACCTTGATGCCCAGATTGTGGACCTCGTAGCCGTTGTTGGTGAGAATGATGTCGACCAGGTTCTTGCCGATGTCGTGCACGTCTCCCTTGACCGTGGCCAGCACCACTTTGCCCTTGCCGCCCTGGTCGGCCTTCTCCATGTGGGGCTCCAGGCGCGCCACTGACGCCTTCATGGTCTCAGCCGATTGCAGCACGAAAGGAAGCTGCATCTCCCCGGACGCGAACAGCTCACCCACGGTCTTCATGCCGGGCAGGAGCACCTCGTTGACTATGGCCAGCGCCTCTTGCCCCGATCCCAGTGCCTCGTCCAGGTCGGCCTCCAGGCCGTTGCGGTCCCCGTCCACGATGCGGCGCTCCAGCCTGTCCTGGACGCTCCACGAGCTGCGGTCCTCGGCCACCTTGGTGCTGGAGGAGACGCCCTCGAACAGACCCAGCAACTCGTGGAGGGGGTCATAGCCGTCGCGGCGGCGGTCATAGATCAGGTCCAGGCAGACCTCTCGGGCCCGGTCGTCGATCCGGTTGAGGGGGATGATGCGGGCGGCGTGGACGATGGCTGCGTCCAGGCCGGCCTCCACGCACTCGTGAAGGAACACTGAGTTGAGGACGTGGCGGGCGGCCGGGGTGAGCCCGAACGACACGTTGGACAAGCCCAGCACGGTGTACACGCCGGGGAGGGAGGCCTTGATCCTCCTGATCCCCTCGATGGTCTCGATGCCGTCCCGGCGGCTCTCCTCCATGCCAGTCGACAGCGGCAGGGCCAAGGTGTCGAACAGCAGGTCGCCCGGCTCCAGGCCGTAACGATCCACGGCCAGGTCGTGGATGGCCCGGGCCGCCCGCAGCTTCCACTCGGCGGTGCGGGCCTGGCCCTGCGTGTCGATGCAGGTACAGACCACGGCCGCCCCGTACTCCCGGGCCAGGGTCAAGAAGCGGTCGAGGCGGGTGCCCGGAGCGTCGCCATCCTCCAGGTTCACCGAGTTGAGCACCGCCCGCCCGCCGATCCATCGAAGGGCAGTCTCGACCACTGGTGCCTCGGTGGAGTCGATCACCAGGGGCAGGCTGGCCTGGGTGGCCAGGCGGCTGATCACCTGCTCCATGTCGGCCACCCCGTCGGCCCCGGTGTAGTCGACACACACATCGAGCAGGTGGGCCCCTTCCTTCACCTGCTCTCGGGCCATGCCCACGCAGGTGTCCCAGTCGGCGTCCAGCATGGCCTCCCGGAAGCGCCGGGAACCGTTGGCGTTGGTGCGCTCGCCAATGGAGAGAAACGAGGTGTCCTGGGCAAAGGGGACGTGGGTGTAGAGGGACGCCGCCCCCGGCTCATGGACGGGGAAGCGGGACGCGACCTCCAGGCCGGCGCATCGCTCGACCACTGCGCGGAGATGCTCGGGGGTCGTCCCGCAGCAGCCCCCGATCACCGACACGCCGAGCTCGGTCACGAAGCGGGCGTGGTACTCAGCCAGGGCATCGGGGGACAGGTCGTAGTGCATCTTCCCGTCCACCACGCTCGGCAGGCCGGCGTTGGGAACACAGGAGATCGGCATGCGGGCGTGACGGGACAGATGGCGCAGGTGCTCGCCCATCTCAGCCGGCCCGGTGGCGCAGTTGAGCCCGACCACGTCGGGCCGCATCGGATCCAGGGCACAGAGGGCGGCCCCGATCTCGGTCCCCGGCAGCATCCGCCCGGTCAGCTCCACCGTCACCTGCACCTGGATGGGCACCTCGCGGCCAACCGCGGCCATGGCCCGCCGGCAAGCCACCATGGCCGCCTTGGCCTGGAGGAGGTCGAACACGGTCTCCACCACGAACAGGTCGACGCCCCCCTCCAGCAGTCCGCGGGCCTGGACCTCGTAGGCGTCCCGTAGGGCCACGAAGGGAATCTGTCCGAGCGAGGGAAAGCGGGTCCCCGGCCCGAGGCTCCCTGCCACCCACCGGGGCCGATCTGGGGTGGAGTAGGAGCCGGCCAGCTCTCGGGCGATGCCGGCTGCCTTGACGTTGAGCTCGTGGGCCCGCTCGGCGATCCCGTAGTCGGCCAGCACGGTGGAGAAGGCGCCGAAGGTGTCGGTCTCCACCACGTCCACGCCGACTTCCAGGAACGAGCGGTGCAGCTCGGCCACCAGGTCCGGCCGGGTGTCCGCCAGGACCTCATTGCAGCCCTCCAGGACCGGGCCGCCGAAGTCGTCAGGGCCCAGGTCGGCCAGCTGGATGTTGGTGCCAGTGGCACCGTCGAAGACGACCACCCGCTCCCGGGCCGCGTCGAGGTAGCTGGACATGACTTCCCAGGCTACTGCGGGCCCTCCACTACCCTGGCTGACCGGTGGCGAAAATCTATACGCGCAAGGGCGACGACGGCACCACTGGGCTGCTCCATGGGGGGCGGGTGGGCAAGGACTCCGACGTCATCGAGCTCACCGGTACGGTCGACGAGGCCCAGGCTGCCCTCGGTCTGGCTCGGGCCGAGGCCGACCGGGGCGGCGAGCTGGACCTGATCCTGGTGGGCCTGGAGCGGGACCTGTGGGTGCTCATGGCCGAGGCGGCCACCGCTCCCGTCAATCGTCACAAGCTGGCCGCCGGAGCCTCGCTGGTCACCAGCGAGATGGTGGACGGCTTGGAGGGCTTGATCGACAGCATCAGTGAGCGCTTCGAGATGCCGCGCGAGTTCGTGGTACCCGGACAGGACCGTCTCTCGGCTCTGCTGGACGTGGCTCGCACCGTGGTCCGCCGAGCCGAGCGATACTGCATGAATTTGCCCGAAGAGTCCCATGTCCGCCCATATCTCAACCGGCTCTCCGACCTTTGCTGGGCCCTGGCCCGGTGGCAGGAGCACGGTTATCTGAGCACCCGTCCGAGGTGATCTGTCACCTGCTACGGTACCGATTCCTGACTCGGCGACGCTGTCTCCAACTGGGAGGCAGGGGAAGCCGGGTAGCGAAAATAGGAGGCCGTGATGGGTCTGATCCTGCTGGTCTTGCTGCTGGCTATCGTTTTTGCTGGATTGGGTTTTGCTGTTCACCTGTTGTGGATCATCGCCGCCATCGTGTTCGTGGTATGGCTGGTCGGCTTTGGTCTTCGCATGGGGGAGGGGCACCGCTGGTACCGCTGGTAGCCGGCTAGCCGGCTAGCCGGCTAGCCGGCTAGCCGGGCGGCGAGACCGCCTTCGGCTTGCCGGCACAGGAGCTGGGTTCGTGGGGGGGCGGCGCCCCCCCACGTTCCGCCAGGCGATCGCGGCAGCGATCGGAGCAGAAGTAGTAGACCGCCCCGTCGACGGTTGCGTTGGCCGGCGCGTTGGCCATCTCCACCTGCATGCCACAGACGGGATCCAAGGCGTAGCCAGATCCGCCGCCCAGAGCCGCCCGGTGGCGGTAGGTCCAGTAGAGCAGGGCAAAGGCGCCGAGGAAGACGATGTTGAGAATGGTGGTGTAGTTGAGCGTCAGGCGCTCGGGCACGATCTGGGTGGGCCGCCCGCTGGGCACCAGTCCGGCGGCTCCGAAGATGAGCTCGGTGACCAGCCCAGCCGCGGCCATGACCGCCCAAAAGACGCCGAGGAGTCGCAGGGTCAGGCGCCCACCGTAGAACTTGCGGTAGATGAGGAGTAGGGGCAGGGCGATGAGGTCGGCGAAGATGAAGCTGATCACCCCCCCGAAGCTGATCCCGCCCTTCCACAGGGCGGCGGCCAGCGGTACGTTGCCGATGGAGCAGACGAAGCTGATGAGGGCGATGAACGGCCCCACAATCACGTTCTCCACGCTGGTCCAGGTGCCATGGCCGTGGAGGAACACGGTGTTCCACACGCTGCTGGGAACCAGGATGGCCAGGAACCCAGCCACCAAGAAGCCGACGACCATCTCCCTGCGCAGCATGGCGAGGTCGGACATGGTGTAGCTGGCGGCGTCGGCCCAGCCGGCCTTGGAGCGCAGCTTCGCGGCCCAGGGTTGGCTCTGGCGGACCACCTCCTGCGTCTCGTGGTCAGGGTCGGGGGTGCCTGACGGGTCGGATTGGTTGAGCCGGGCCCGGGCTGCCTCCACCTGCCGGCCGGCCAGGAACAGTCCGCCGAGGGTGGCCAGCAGGACGATCATGACGGCTCCCCCGACGAACTCGGCGGCTGCGAACTGCCAGCCGATGAGGATGACCAGCACGATGCCCAGCTCCACCACCAGGTTGGTGGAGGCGAACATGAACACCATGGCGGCCACGAAGTCGGCACCCTTGGCGAAGAGGGACTTGGCCATGGCGGAGGCCGCATAGGAGCACGACGAGGACACCATGCCGTAGCCGGAGGCCCGAGCGATGGCAGCGGGGCGGTGGTTGCCCAGCTTGGCCTGCATGGACTGACGGGACACGAACGCCTGCACGGCCCCTGACAGGGTGAAGCCGAGGATGAGGGCCCACAGCGTCTCCCAGAACATGAAGAAGGCTTCCTCCAGGGAGGATCCGATGGCGCCCAGAGCTGACAGCGCAGTGACGGCCACCACGTGAGTCTCGATGCCAGCAGGGGAGATCATGACCGCACCAGCCGGGCAATGGCGTCGGAGGCCTCCCGGACCTTGGCCTCAGCCTCGTGTCCTCCCGCCTTGGCCGCCTCCACCATGCAGCCGGCCATGTGCTGGTCGAGCAGCCCCAGGGCCACCGAATGGAGCGCCTTGGTCGCCGCCGACACCTGGGTGAGGATGTCGATGCAGTACTGGTCATCCTCGATCATCCGCTGGAGCCCCCGGATCTGCCCCTCGATGCGACGCAACCGCTTCAGATAGTCGTCCTTGTTCCCGCTGTAGCTGTACATCGTACCCCCTCTAGGTCCCATCCATACTATACCCCCCTAGGGTAGCAGCCAGGCCCTCGGGGGGCGGAGCCCCCCCGAGGGCGCGTAACGCAGTGTTCACACTCTGGCAATGGTCCCGGAACGGACCTTTCCTAGCGTGATCGCCATGCCCGAACCCTGCTCGGTTAGCGCCGAGGCCTTTCCAGCCATATTGGACGCCCGACTGCGACCCCAGGGGCGCCTGTTGGGGTACGGAGGAGCCGTGATCGCAGTGGGATCCTTCCTCACCCTGTGGGTACCGAACATCGGCGTACACGCCGCTGGCCAGCCCAGCGGGGTCACGTACCTGGCCGTCGGGCTGGCCCTGGCCGCACTGCTGGCCCTGGCCACCGTCAGCGGACGCCAGCTGGCGGTGGGACTGGGGGCCCTGCTCGTGGCCGCCGGCCCGTGGGGCCCGGAGAAGCTGTTCCCCCTGCTCTATCTCATCCTGGCCTTCGGGATGATCGTCCAGCTGGCGCTGACGGTGCGGTCCCAACGAAAGGAAATGTGATGATGCTCCTCGGGGGGCTGGTGCCCGATCCCTCCTACCTGAACTCGGGTGACAACGCCTGGCAGCTCACGGCCGCCACCCTGGTGGGCCTCATGAGCATCCCCGGACTGGCCGTCCTCTACGGAGGCCTGGTCCAGCGCAAGTGGGCGGTCAACACCATGCTGATGGCCTTCTCCGGGTTCGCCACCGTGCTCATTGTCTGGGTGCTGTGGGGCTTCGACATGGGCTTTGGCAACCCCGTCCACCTGGGCCCAGGCTTCCTGGCCAACGCCATCGGCCATCCGGGCACCGTGCTCAGCCACACCGCCGAGCAGGGCAGGGCCAACATCCCCCTGCTCAGCGGCACCGGGCTCATGCCGCAGTTCAGGTTCCCCCAGTCGAGCCTGGTGTACTTCCAGTTCGTCTTCGCCGGGATCACCCCCCTGCTGTTCCTGGGCAGTGTGCTCGGCCGAATGAACCTCAAGGCGTGGCTGGTCTTCGTACCGCTGTGGTCGACCTTCGCCTACTCGGTCAACGCCTTCTTGATCTGGGGAGGCGGCTGGTGGGCCCAGCGGGGAGCGGTGGACTACTCCGGCGGCTATGTCATCCACCTGGCCGCCGGCACCAGCGGCTTCGTGGCGGCGGCCGTCATCGGCCCCCGCCTGGCCCGGGACAGGGCCCGGCCACTGCCCAACAACCTCCCTATGGTGGCACTGGGTGCCGGCATCTTGTGGCTGGGTTGGAACGGGTTCAACGGCGGCGATCCCTACTTTGCCAGCGCCGACGCGGCCACCGCGGTGCTCAATACCAACCTGGCCACCGTGGCTGCCCTCCTCACCTGGATGATCTGGGACATGGTGGGCGGTCCCCAGCGCAAGCCCACCTTCCTCGGAGCGGTCAACGGGATGATCGTCGGCCTGGTTGCCATCACTCCCGCAGCTGGTTACGTCAACGGCGCCGGGGCACTGCTCGTCGGGCTCATCGCCTCCACCGTGGTGTGGGTGTCATGGAACAAGGTGGGCAAGCTGCGCCTGTTCAAGAAGGTGGATGACGCCATGGGCGTGTTCCACACTCACGGGGTGGCCGGGCTGACCGGCGGCCTGTTGGTCGGGGTCTTTGCCGACCCGTCCATCGTCGTCTACCCGGGATCGGGCGCCACTCCCGCCTCCACCGTCTCCGGGGCGCTGTACGGCCACCCCAAGCAATTGGTTGCCCAACTGGGTGCGGCGGCCACGGTGATCGTGTGGGATGCCTTCGTTACCTTCGTGCTGCTCAAGGTGATCGGCATGTTCATACCCCTGCGGATGCCCGACGAGATCTTGGAGGTGGGTGACCTGGCCGTCCACGACGAGGAGGCCTATCCCTCGGACACCGGGGTCGCCAGCCTCGGGGCCGGTGCCCGGGGGCGCCAGCCGGTAGTGGCCGATGGGCCTGTGCCGGCTGCGGCTCCTTTTGCCGAGACTCCACCTCTTGGAGGAACCGGGGGGGCGACAGCATGAAGCTGGTCACAGCCATCATCAAGCCCTTCAAGCTGGACGACGTCCGTAACGCCCTCAAGGCGACGGCGGTCGAGGGGATGACCGTGTCGGAGGTCCAGGGCTTCGGACGCCAGAAGGGCCATACGGAGGTCTACCGGGGCGCGGAGTACACCATCGACCTGGTGCCCAAGGTCAAGCTGGAGGTGCTGGTGGGCGACTATGACGCCGAGGAGGTGGTGGAGGCCATCGTCTCGGCCGCTCGCACCGCCCAGATCGGGGACGGCAAGGTGTGGGTGACCGATGCCAGCTCTCTGGTTCGCATACGCACCGGCGAACGCGGAATGGACGCCATCTGACCGCGGTCAGGGCCCACCCCCTTCTCCGGCTAACTTGCTGGCGTGAAGGGGGTGGTCCTGGCCGGCGGCACCGGGAGCAGGCTGGACCCCCTTACCCGCATCACCAACAAGCACCTGCTGCCCATCTACGACCGGCCCATGGTGGTGTACGCCATCCAGGCGCTGGTGGGGGCGGGTATTGGCGAGCTGATGGTGGTCACGGGGGGTACCCACGCAGGGGAGATCTTCAGGCTGCTGGGCAACGGCAGCGAATGGGGAGTCGACCGCCTGTTGTACAGCTATCAGGACCGCCCCGGAGGGATTGCGCAGGCCCTGGGGCTGGCCCGGCGCTTCGTCGACGATGACACCGTGGTGGTCATGCTGGCCGACAACATCTTCGGGCGGTCCATCCGGCCCTGGGTGGAGAACTTCGAGGCCCAGGGACAAGGCGCCCGGCTGTTGCTGGCCGAAGTCGATGACCGGTGCCACCTCCGCCACCTCGGCGTGGCCGACATCGAGTCCGGTCACATCGTGGGCATAGTCGAGAAGCCCGATGTGCCCCCCAGTCGCCTGGCGGTTACCGGAGTGTACGGCTATGACGCCAGCGTGTTCGAGCTCATTGCCGACATGGTGCCGTCCGGGCGGGGCGAGCTGGAGATCACCGACGTCAACAACTCCTTTGTGGCTCGTGGCAACATCGAGTTCGACGTGCTGGACGGCTTTTGGGGAGACGCCGGTGAGTCCATTGCCGCCTACTACGAGGTCAACGACTTCGTCCGTCACCACGGGGCCAACCGCCCGGAGGCCGGCCACCCGGAGGCCGACCAGGCTGGATAGGCCTTACGCCACCACCGGCTCACCGGCCAGCCCGGTGTGAATTGCCAACTCGACCTTCCTGGCGGCAACGGTGTCAAGCAGCTTGGCGCCCGTGTGGTCACGTACGTAAAAGGAGTCGATCACCTCGTGGCCGAGGGTGGCCACTTTGGCTGACCCGACGTCCAGTTGGCAGTCGGCCAGCGCCTTGGCGATCCGGTAGAGCACCCCGACGCCATCAGGTGCTCTTACCTCGACGACCGAGGCGGTGGTCGAGGCGCCATTGTCGACCGTCACCTCGGTCACGGTGGCCCGGGCGGCACGGGGGCGGCGGCCTCCGGCATAGGCGCGGGCCCGCTCGGCCAGGCGCGGCCCCAGAGCCAGCTGGCCGTCCAGCACCTCAGCCAGGTCGCGCTCCACCCGGGCCCAGTCGGTGCCATCTTCGCCCGTCTCGACCTCGAACACCTCGACTGCCATGCCCCCCCCGTCCGAGCCGACCTGGGCGGAATGAACGTCGATGCGGTGAAGGGCCAGGACCCCGGCCGCGCAAGCCAGCAGGCCGGGACGATCAGGGGCGGTTACCGTCACCGAGGACTGGTCCGCGCTCAGGTGCAGCTCACCCGAGGCCATCAGGCGAAGGTGGCCCTCGTCCGGCAGGGCAGCCGCCGGGCCCGGTTGATGACCGGCCAGCTGGAGCCTGGTCCGGGCCACCAGGTCCCTCACCAGTCCGGCCTTCCAGGATCCCCAGGCGGCGGGCCCGGTGGCCAGACTGTCAGCCTCGGTGAGGGCGGCCAGCAGGTCCAGGGTGGTCTGGTCGCCCACCGCGGCGGCCACCGACTCGACGGTGGCCGGGTCGTCCAGGTCTCGCCGGGTGGCGGCATCGGGCAGCAGCAGGTGGTGGTGGACCATGGCCACCAATACACCGACGTCGAGCGGCGCAAAGCCCATCCTGGTCGCCACCTCGGCCACGACGATCATCCCCGTCTCGGTGTGGTCGCCCGGGAAGCCCTTGCCGATGTCATGGAGGAGCGCCCCGACCAGCAGCAGGTCCGGCCTGGAGACTCGGTCGGTGAGAGCGGCGGCGTTGGCGGCCGCCTCCAGGAGATGGCGGTCGACGGTGAACCGGTGGTAGGCGTTGCGCTGAGGACGGTTACGCACCGGTTCCCACTCGGGCACCAGCCGCACCAGGATGCCCTGCTGGTCGAGGGCCTCCAGCCCAGCCATTCCCGCCTGACCGGCGGCCAGCACCCGTACGAGGGCCAGCCGGGTCTCCGGAGACCAGGGATCTCCTGGTCGGGCGGCCTCGGCAGCCAGCCGGCCCAGGCACTGGCGAGACAGGGGCAAGCCCAACTCGGCCCCTACGGCTGCCGCTCGCAGGGCCAGGGAGGCGTCGCTGGCCGGGTCGGCACCAGGCGCCAGGGTGACCTCCTTGTCCCGAGTCACCAGGCCCGGCTCGATCGGTCGGTCACGACCGGCCCGACGCCCCGGTGGGCCCTCCAGCCAGGACGCCACCCGGCGCCAGGCGTCGTCGCTGGCCCAGGCCAGACATCGTCCAGCGGTGGCCACCTCGGACATCAGGGCGTCGGCGTCCTCCAGTCCCAGGGCGGACGCCACCTGGTCCTGCTCCTGGAGGAGCAGCCGGTCGAGGGCCTTCCCAGTCCGGCGGTGGAGCTCCACCCGTACCCGGCCCAGCGTCTCCATGGAGCCTCGTAGATCGGTGGCCCAATCGCCGGTGTCCCCATCCGGTGCGCCCCCGTGGGCGGCCCCATCGCGAGGGGCCCCGCCGTGGGCGGCCCCACCGTGGATGGGCCCGGCGTGGATGGGCCCGGCGAGGTCAGCTCCGCTTTGGATCGCCTCGGCCAGGCCGGACAGAACCGGGGCGGCGTGGGCTGCGGCTCGCAGGGCGTGAGCGTCCCGCAAACCGCCGTGGGCCTCCTTGAGATCGGGTTCCAACAAGAAGGCCAGGTCACCATGGCTGGCGCGGCGGTCCTCCACCGAGGCAGCCAGGGCCGGCAGCCAACGCTTGGCCCTTGCTTTCCAAAGGGCGGCAGTCTTGGCCGGCAGGGCGGCGACCAGCTCGGTGTCGCCTGCCACCACCCGAGCATCCAGTAGCCCAAGGGCGGCCCTTAGGTCGGTGTCGGCCACCGCCATCACCTCTCGAGGAGTGCGCACGCTGTGGTCGAGGTGCACCCGCTCGTCCCATACCGGGTACCAGACGGCCTGGGCCACGCTGGCAATGTCCCGCCGGCCGCGGTGGACCAGCACCAGGTCGAGATCACTGCCCGGCCACAGCTGGCCCCTGCCGTAGCCCCCCACGGCCAGCAGGGCAACTCCGTCCACCCTGCCGTCGGTGGCCCTGGCCAGCAGCTCGCTCAACCAGGCGTCGGCTGCCGCCGAGTACGCCGCGCACCAGGCGCTGCCCTGGAGGTCTGTCCGGGCCAGCAGCTGGTCACGGAGGCGGCGCAGGGAGACGGGCTCGGTCATCTCTCGGGCGGCGCCAGGTAACAGGCGCTGGTCAGGCGGGCGTTGGTGGCCTCGAATACCCAGGTCGAGGCCTTGGGGGAGGCTGTGGAGCGGGGTAGGCGCAACCCGTCGAGGCCGGCCAGGGCACCAAGCACCTCGTGCACCACGTCGCCGTGAGTGCAGGTGACCACAGCCTGACCGGCCAGCGAGCGCAAAAGGTGGACTGCCTGGACGCCCCGGCCCTCCACCAGATCATCGGCCGGCTCGACGGCCAGCGCCAGCTTGGCCGCCAGCGGCTCCAACGTCTGGACGCACCTGGTGTAGGGGCTGGACAGGATTCGCTCCGGGCCATAGGGCCCGAGCAGTTCGGCCAGGCGCTGCGCCTGTTGGTGGCCCTTCTTGGTCAACGGCCGATCCCGGTCGTCACCCTGCCATCGCCGGCGATTGCCGGCCCGAGCGTGGCGAACCAGGAGGACGGCCATGCTGTCAGTCTGCCCTCTGGCCGAGCGCCGCGGGTACTGGCTGCGGGGCCGGGACGCGGGGCCGGGCTGGGGCGCGAGCCGTGACAACATGGGCCGGTGGCCATCAACACCGGGGACCTCGGCTATGTCGTTGCCTTCGGGGGTGGCCTGGTGTCGTTCCTGTCTCCGTGCGTGCTGCCCATAGTGCCGGCCTACCTGTCCGTCCTTACCGGCTTGGACCTGGCCGACATCCAGAGCGAGGGCCAGCGCCATCTGGGCCGCATCGCCAGGGACACCAGCCTGTTCATCCTGGGTTTCTCGGCAGTCTTCATCGCCTTGGGCCTGTCGGCGACGGCCGTTGGCCGCGCCGTGTTCACCAACCAACTCCTTTTGACCCGGCTCTCCGGCCTGCTGGTCCTGGCCATGGGCCTGTTCCTGGCCGGCTCGCTCGTCCTGCGGGCGCCCTCACTGTACGGGGAGCGACGCTTGCCGCTCAATCCCACCCGGTTCGGGCCGCTGGCTGCGCCGGTAGCCGGGGCGGCCTTTGGGTTCGGATGGACACCGTGCGTGGGGCCGGTGCTCGGCTCGGTGCTGGCCATCGCCGCCACCCAGGGGCAGGTGGCCCGAGGGGCCGGATTGATGGCCGCCTACTCGGCCGGCTTGGGAGTGCCTTTCCTGGCCACCGGCCTGGCCCTGGGGCGCCTGGCCGGCGCCTTCTCGTGGGTCAGGCGCCATTTCGTCGCTCTAACCCTGGTCTCCGCCTTCGCCCTGGCCGGGTTCGGCGTCTTGTTGACCCTCAACCGCCTCTCCTGGGTGACCAGCCAATTGATAGCGGTACTCCATCTGATCGGCCTGGGCAACCTGGTCAACCTCGGCTGACCGACGAGCCGACGCCGGAGGCGTCTCGGCTGGTCGGAACAAGAGGGAGCCTCGCCGAAGGCGAGCCGGTGCCCTTGATTCTGGGGCGCCCTCGGGGGGCGTAGCCCCCGAGTGGGGTGGTTCCGGCGCCGGCTGGTCAGTTGAGGGTGGGGTCCTCCGGATAGGCGGCCAGGATGGCCAGGGGACCGCCTTGGCGGCGCAGCACCTGGTGCCACAGGTCCTCGGGCCGCGGCGAGAAGGCGTCGTCCGGTCGGGCGTCGGTGATTATCCAGCCCCCGACCGCCACCTCGCCCTCCAGCTGGGCTGCCCCCCAGCCGGCGTGGCCAGAAAAGACCCTCAGCCGCCGGACCGTTGGGCCCACGCTGGCCGGATCGCCGGCCAGATCCAAAGTCCCGAGAACCCCGTTCAGCGGCTTCCAGGTGTCGGTCGGGCCCACCTCGTCGTCCACCTCGGCCAAACAGATGGCGCCGGCCGGGGCCACCGGTCCTCCCACGAAGACCACCGACGGCGGTGCAGCCAGTTCCGCCCACTGCGCAAGGGGCTGAGACACCTCCAGATGGCTGGGTCGGTTGAGGACCACACCGAGAGCACCCTCGTCATGGTGAGCCAGTACCAGCACGACTGTCCGGGCAAAGTTCGGATCAACCAGCGACGGGGCGGCAACCAGCAGTCGGCCCTCCAGCGAGCGCGAGGCCATGGAGGAATGATCGCATCCCTGCCCGTTCTCTGTGGCCGGGCCCCGTGGCATTCATGTAGCATGATAATGGCATGACTCGAACGAGAGTGAGCACCACGGTGGATGAGGGTCTACTGGTCAGCGCTCGCCGGCTTCGTTCGAACCTCACGGACTCGGCCCTTCTCGACGAGGCGCTCAAGGCCCTGGTGGCCCGGCATCGTGAGGCCGAGATAGACGCTCAATATGTTGTATATGACGAGCACCCGCTCGGCCAGCCCGACGAGTGGGGCGACCTGGGTTCCTTTCACGAGGCTGCCGCGGCCCAGTGAGCCCGCTGCCCTCCCGCGGTGAACTGTGGTGGTGCGAGTTGTTGGACATCGGCCGACGCCCGGTCGTGGTTTTGTCCCGCGACGCCGCCATCCCGCGGCTGCGCCGTGCCCTGATCGCCCCGTGCACGACGACCATCAGAGGTCTCCCGAGTGAGGTGGCGCTGGAACCCGGTGACGATCCGATCCCACGCCGATCGGTCATCAACCTCGACTCGGTCGAGCACGTCTCGGTGGGAGTCCTGGTCGAACGGCTTGGGCGGTTGAGCGACGAACGGATGCGCCAGGTCTGCGTGGCGCTGGCGGTGGCTGTCGACTGCTCTGGCTGACCCCGGGAGAGGGGTAAGACTCCGAGAACAATCCAACGAGGAGGCAGGCATGGCCAGTGAGGTTCGAGGGGTGGTGGCCCGAGCCAAGGGTCAACCAGTGTCAGTCGAGACCATTATCGTTCCCGATCCAGGACCGGGAGAGGTCCTTGTCCGGGTGCAGGCATGCGGGGTCTGCCGGACCGATCTGCACTACCGGGATGGGGCCATCAACGATGACTTTCCCTTTCTCTTGGGCCACGAGGCGGCTGGGATCGTGGAGGCGGTTGGTGACGGAGTGGCCAAGCCGGTCCCCGGCGACTTCGTGGTCCTGGCCTGGCGAGCCCCATGCGGAGATTGCCGCTCGTGCCGGCGGGGCCGGCCGTGGTACTGCTTCGACAGTCGCAATGCTTCCCAGCCCATGACCCTCCTGGACGGCACTGCGCTCTCGGCAGCCCTGGGTATCGGGGCCTTTGCCGAGCTCACTCTGGTGGCGGCCAGCCAGGCCGTCAAGGTCGACGCCAGGGCCCGTCCGGAGGCAGCCGGCCTGGTGGGCTGCGGGGTGATGGCCGGGTACGGCGCGGCGGTCAACACCGGCGGCGTGTCCGAGGGCGACACGGTGGCGGTGATCGGCTGTGGCGGAGTTGGCTGCGCAGCCATCGCCGGGGCCAGCCTGGCCGGGGCCCGTCGAGTCATCGCGGTGGACGTGGATCCCCGCAAGCTGGAATGGGCAGCCCGCTTCGGGGCAACCGATGTGGTCGACTCCTCGGCCACCGATCCGGTGGAGGCCATCAGGGCACTGAGCGATGGGTTCGGTGCTGATGTGGTGATCGAAGCGGTCGGCCTGCCCGCCACCTACCTCCAGGCCTTCCTGGCCCGGGACCTGGCCGGGACGCTGGTCCAGGTGGGAGTGCCCAACCCGACCATGACCGTCGAGTTGCCGATGATCGAGCTGTTCGGCCGGGGCGGGTCCCTCAAGTCCTCATGGTACGGGGACTGCCTGCCCTCCCGGGACTTTCCCGTACTTATCGACGCCTATCTGAAGGGGCGTCTGGACCTGGAGGGCTTCGTGAGCGAGGTCATCTCGCTGGACCAGGTGGAAGAGGCGTTCGCCAGCATGCTGGGCGGCCAGGTCCTTCGCTCAGTGGTACGGATGTAATCGTGCCCACTGTCCACGCAGGCTCCATCTGCGGGGTTGCACCAGCGGTCATCGGGTACAAGCCTCCGATGACACCACTGGCCAGCTCTCGGGTGGATCCGTTCCTTCCGCCGCCCATGCCCGATCCAGTCCCCGGACCGGGGCCGGTGCCGGGTGACCCAGTGCCTCCGTTGCCCCCTGATCCGCTCCCGGCCTAGCTCTCATTGCCCCTGTCGAGCAGTTGTGCCTGTGGAGCAGTGCTACTGCTCTTCTTCGGCCTCCAGCAGCCGTAGTTGGAGCGGGGTCCCGGTGGTGCTGGTTCCTGGACTCGCGTCCGGCGGGCGGACAGTGGCCGCTACCTCCCAGTAAAAGCCGTCGCTGCTGGCCCGGCGGGCCAAGAGCTGGCGCCCGGTACCGGTGCGGGGCGGCCCCTGCGAGATGATCACCCAGTGGTGGCTCACCAGCGCAGTTTGGTAGAACTCCACCACTTGGGCGTAGGAGGCGTCCACCCTCAGATCCAATTCCCGGTCGTAGACGCCATTGCCGCGGTCGTGATTCTGGTGGCCAAGCACCGAGGCAGCCACCGGGACGGGTAGCTGGCTGAGGATGTCGGTGGGGGGCTCACCGGCATGCTCCAAGGGCTTGAAGATCGTGGCACTGTCAGTGCCGCGCAGTACCGGTCCCGTCGGACCAGCGGTTGCGGGGGGGCTCGCCCCATGGGCGCCGGCCAACACCAGGGCGCCCACCCCGGCCAAGGCGAACAGGAGCACTATGGGAAACACCAGCATGCCCGGGCCCGGTCTGAACACCCGTCGGCGTTCGAGCGGCGCTCCCGGGGACAAGGTCTCCGGCCGGGTCGCTTCGTCGGGCATTCACCGCCACAGTATCGCAGGCACTGCACCGGCCAACTTGGGAGACGGGCCTCGACCCACCCGGCCGCTAGGGTGTGCGCTGGTAACGGCGGCGTGGCCGAGTGGTTTAGGCAAGGGCCTGCAAAGCCCTGTACCTGGGTTCGATTCCCAGCGCCGCCTCAAGGCAAAGTAGCTGTTCAGAGGCGCTTTCTTAGCGGTCCTGGCACTTGGCTATTGCGCTAGAAGTGCCCTCCGGCACGCGTCTCGCACGCGGCAGACTCACAACCGGGGCTGTGCGAGGTCGCTCGACGCCGGCCAGCTGGGTGTCGAGAAAGTCCGCCACGGCCCGATCGCGCTCCTCTGTGGCGTGCTGGTAGATCAACGCCGCCCGCGGCGAAGCGTGGCCGATTCGGGCCATGAGCTCCCGGGTCGTGATGCCGGGCATCCGGGCCATCTGAGTGGCCGCGTGGTGGCGCAGGTCGTGGAGCCTCAGGCTGGGGTCGAGTCCGGCCGCTGCCTTTGCCTGGCGCCACGCCGCTGACAGGGTGGCCCGCCGAAGGGTCCCGCCTTCTGGTCCGGTGAAGATTGCGCCGTCGGGACCCGGCTGGGCGTAGGTGGCCAGCTGAACGTCGAGAGCCTGGAGGGCCATTGTGGGCAGGACGACCGAGCGGCGTCCCGCCTCGGACTTCGGGTCGGTGACGACCCTGCCTCGGCGGGGGACCTCCTGGGCCTGCTGGCGGACATGAACGACTCGGCGAAGCAGGTCTACGTCGCAGCGGCGCAGGCCGAGCAGCTCACCCGTCCTGAGTCCTCCGAGACAGGCCAGGAGGACGAGCGCCCGGTAACGGGGCTCGATGACCTCGGCCAGGTCGAGGACGACTCCCACCTCGAGCAGGGGCCGCTCAGATGGGCGCTCCGTGCCGCCGCCCTTGATCCGGCAGGGGTTGCGGGCAATGAGGTCGTCATCCACTGCGGTGTTCAAGATGGCCCGCAGTAGCCGATAGCTCTTGGCGGCGGCGTCGGAGCCAATCTGGCCGGACAGCCGGGCGTGCCATGCTCGCACCGTCTCGGGCGTGAGCTTGCGTAGCGCCATGCCCCCGAGCTCGGGTGAGATGTTGCGCCGGAGCAGTCCCCGGTAGCCAGCCAGGGTCATGGGTGCCAGTGGCCGACCTCGGACCAGCCTGGTGGACAGCCACCGGTCAGCGAATGGGCCGAGCGCCTCTGCCCCGGCCCGCAGGTCGGTGACCAGACCCACCAGCTCGTCCGCTTCGACCTTGCGCCGGAACGCGTCGGCGTCCTGGCGACGGGCGAAGCTGTGCTGGTGTGATGAACCGTCGGCCCGCCAGCGGACGACATATCGAGGCGAACCGTCGCTGGTGCTCCGACGAGTGATGGATGCCATGTCGAGTCCTTTCTCAGCCAGCTCGACCAGGCCGGGCCGGCGGCAGCAACCCGAGCCGTCGGGCCCGGTAGATGTAGTGCCGCATCGTGTTCACGTTGTAGTGGTGCCGCCGCGCCAGCGCCGTCGCCGGTGCCGTGCTGCCCTCAGCTCGGAGGTCGGAGTACTCGCGAGCAAGGTTTGAGAGGAAGGCGAGGGTCTCTTGAGGATCCCGAGGCTTGGGTCCCCGCTTGCGCTGGGCTTCGTCTGCTCCAAGGGCGCGGCCCACAGGCGAGGCTTGGAGCTCATCGAACGGAATGGGAACGTGACACTGGCCTGCCAACAGGCGCCGGGCCGCCTCCTCAGCGACAGTCATCCACTGCCGCCATGCGAATCTCTGGACCTCACTAGCCCGTAGGCCCTGGAACTGGTCAAGGCGCACGCCGACAGGGCGGAGATCGTCGCTCGTAAACCAGAAACCGGCCACACTTGCCGGTTTCTCGTCGTCCTCTCTGGTGTAGATGCTCAGGGTCACCTGTATCTGATCCTTCTCTCGGCCCACCTGAACCTGTACGCGTCCGGTCGGCATGTCCGTAGTGTAGGCACGGATGCAATGTAGGTGCAATGCCGTTTTGAGTTAGACCGCCGGTCGAAAAACTTAGACCGCTAGAAATAGCCAATAGTGATGCAAGCTCATTTAGGCTAGAGGTATGAGCGATGTAGACCTGCTAATCGCTGGCCGCCAAGCCGGACGAGACGGACACGGCCGGGCAGTGCGCCAGAGGGCTGGCTTGTCTCTCCGAGAGGAAGCCGAGGTGCTCGGTGTAGACCCGAGCACCCTTGCCCGCTGGGAAGTAGGGGAGTGCCGACCTCGGGGAGAGGCCGCAGAACGGTGGGCGCGAGTGCTCAGGATGCTTGAGCGCGGGGCAGACCGATGACGGGGACAGCAGACGCCAGGGCGCTCGCCAGGGCGCTGGAATGCTTTGCTGAGGCAGCCGTGGCCTTGGCCGACGTTGCTCGTGGTCTCAGCAGCGAAGAGCCCGCCGACGACCCGCCGGGCCTCCTCACGGTCGACCAGACGGCCCGGCGTCTCGGGTTGGGGCGGACTCGGATTTTCGACCTGATGCGCAGCGGCCAGCTAGCCAGCGTGCGCGTTGGCAAGTCGCGCCGAGTCCCCACTACGGCCGTGGCCGCATTTATCGAGGTGCTCGAATCCGCCGACGACGAAGGCCCGGCTTCACCGGCCGGGCCCGTCGCATCCACCTCGACCCCTATCGCCGTCTCTGACTCTGGAGATCAACGTGCAGTGTACCAATAGCGCCTTCACCCTGCGGCCGTACCAGGAGGAGACCCTCGCAGCCATCGAGGCGGCTGAGAACCGAGGAGTGCGCCGCCAGCTGGTCAACCTGCCCACCGGCACCGGCAAGACGGTGGTCTTTGCCGAGCTAATCCGGCGTCGCCCAGGCCGGGCTTTGGTACTGGCTCATCGCGACGAACTCAATTGTCAGGCGGTGGCCAAGCTCACCGGGTCCGCCCCTGGCTTGTCCGTGGGGGTGGTCAAGGCCGAGCGGGATGAGGTTGGTGCTGAGGTGGTAGTGGCCAGTGTCCAGACCCTGGCCCGGCGGCACCGCTTAGAGCGACTGGTCCCCAACTTCACCACCGTGGTGGTGGACGAGGCCCACCACTCCGCTGCGGCCAGCTACCGGCGGATTCTGGACCATGTTCGTGCCGGCGAGCCGAGCGGCCCACTGCTGGTGGGAGTTACCGCCACTCCCGACCGGGGGGACGGCCGCGGCCTGGAGTCGGTGTACGAGGAGATCGTCTACCAGCGCAGTCTGCCCGAGATGGTCGCCGCCGGATTCCTGTGTGACCTGCGAGCCATCCAGATACGCACCCGGGCAGACCTGGCCAGCCTCCACGTTTCCCATGGCGACTTCTCCGAGGGTGAAGCCGGCGAGGCCCTCATGCGAGGTCGTGCCCCTGAACTGGTAGCCGAGGCATATGTCAAGCACGCAGCCGGTCGTCGGGCACTGGTGTTCACGCCAACCGTTGCACTCGCCCATGCCATGACCGCGGCACTAAATGCCGCCGGAGTCCCCGCTGAGGCACTGGACGCCAGCACACCCACCCAGGAGCGCCGGGCCATCCTGGGGCGGTTCCACGCCGGGGAGACGACCGCCGTGGCGAACTGCGGGGTTCTCATCGAGGGCTACGACGAGCCGGCGATCGACTGCGTGGTGGTAGCGCGACCCACCCGGGCACGAAGCCTGTACGTCCAGATGATTGGCCGTGGCACCCGGCGCCATCCGGGCAAGGCCGACTGCCTGGTTCTCGATGTGACCGGCGCCACAAGCCGGCATGACCTCGTGACGCTGGCCGGCTTGGCCGGCTTGGACCCCGAGCAGGTGACCTCCCAGGGGGTGACCGAGGCCCTCACGACGCACCGGCCTGCGGTGGCCGAGGAAGGTACCTGGGCCGCCGACCTGGTGGCCCAGGAGGTCAGTCTGTTCCGACGGCGACCCATGGCCTGGGTCAGGGCGGGGAACCGTTACGTCCTCAGTCTCGGTGCTGGCTTCGTGGCCCTGGAGCCACGCGCTGACGGCTGGGCCGTCGTCCAGCATCGTCGGGACCAGCCCTCCGTCCTAGTGGCTCAGGGGCTCAGCTTGGAATGGGCGCAGGGCACTGGTGAGGACCTGGCCCGATCCCTGGGTGCAACCGTACTGGCTGACCGCTCGGCCCACTGGCGGATGAGGCCGGCGAGCGAGAAGCAGCTGGCCTGCCTGCTCCGTTGGCGGCTACCGGTGCCAGCCAATATCACGGCTGGCGAGGCTAGCGACCTCATCGCGGCCCGGATGGCTCGGAGAGCATCGTGACTGCCCGCTTGGACTGGTCGGCCATCCTGCCCAGGGCCGCCGGCATCGTGACCAGCTACAACACGGGCGTCACCCTGCGTCAGCTGTTCTACAGGTTGGTGGCCGACGGCACCTTGGCCAACACCAACAGCAACTACAAGAGTCTGAGCCGCCATACGGCAAAGGCCCGCCGGGAGGGGACCTTCCCTGGTCTGGTGGACAGGGGGCGGACCATCCACCGCGACCTGAGCTTCGATGGCCCCGACGACGCCAGAGATTGGCTGACGGTCATCTACCGGCGGGACAGGACCATGGGCCAGGGCGCGTCGGTGTATCTGGGCGTGGAGAAGGCTGGCTTGGTTGCCCAGCTCCGGTCATGGTTCGGGGACCTGGGAGTACCCATCCTGGCTCTCGGCGGCTACGGGTCGCAGACCTACACCGATCAGGTGGCCGACGACGTGGACAGATCGGCAAGGCCGGCTGTGCTGCTCTACGCGGGGGACTTCGACCCCAGCGGAGAGGACCTCGACCGGGACTTTGTGGCCCGGACCGGGTGCTGGGCCGCCGTCGAGCGCGTGGCCCTCACGGCCGACCAGGTGGAGGAGTTCGATCTGCCGCCAGCTGTTGGCAAGGCCAGCGATTCCCGGGCAAGCGCCTTCCTGGCTCGACACGGCCAACTTGTCCAAGTCGAGCTAGACGCCTTGGCGCCCGACACGTTGCACGGGCTCTACGCCGAGGCCCTTGCCCCATGGTGGGACACGTCCACCTATGAAGCCGTGCTGGTTGAGGAGTCGGCTGAGCGGGCCGAGCTGGCATCCGAGGGAAGGCGGTGATGGTAATCCCCCGCTGCCTGCGGGCTGGCCTGCTGTACGCCGAGTTCGACTGGCAGGTCGTGCCGATGAACGTCCCCACCGGCCGGGGTTGTAGCTGTCGACGAGGGCCTGAATGTGGTTCACCCGGCAAGCACCCGCTGGTCAAGTGGAAGGAGCAGGGTGGCAGCGCCGATCCGACAGTGATTGAGGGCTGGTGGGGCCGCTGGCCGTGGGCCAACGTGGCCATCCTCATGGGCCCGGAGCGGTCGGGACTGTTCACCATCGACATTGATCCCGACCATGGTGGTGACGCCTCCCTGGAGGCCCTGGAGACGAAGCACGGGGCGCTCCCGGTCACGCTGAGGGCCGTCACTGGGTCAGGTGGGCGCCATCTGTTGTTCCGCCACCCCGGTACTGGCACCAAGCAAGGCGCCGGGGACCTCGGGCCTGGCATCGACACCCGGGACCACGGTGGGCTCATCGTCGCCGCTCCCAGCGTGCACCGGAGTGGGCGGCACTACCGCTGGGCCAACTGGGGGACTGCGCCAGCCGAGCTGCCAGGGTGGGTGAGGGAACTTCTGCGGCCGCCAGCGCCACCACCTCGACCCGTGCGACTCCCGGCGCGTGGTACCACCCGGGCCGGACGCTACGGCGAGGTGGCCCTCGATCGTTCTCTGGAGCGGGTGCGGACAGCGACGAACGGCAACCGGAACTGGGCGCTGTACTGCGCAGCCGCCGGCCTGGGCCGATTGGCGGCCGGTGGGCTGCTGGATGCCGTCAGCGTCGGCTACGAGCTGCTCGAGGCCGGCTTGGCCGTAGGGCTCACTCGCAGTGAGTGCGAGGACACCATCGCCTCCGGCCTGCGCCGGGGCGCCCTCGACCCAAAGGAGCTGGCCTCATGAGCTTCGACGCAGACCTGGAGGAACTGGCCGAAGCCATCGGAACCCAACCGCCGCTGATCGTCACCAAAGACCGCGACCTCGGGGAGCTCGGCGACGAGACCCTGGCCGCTCTGGTCGATGCCAACGACCCAGCGGTTATCTTCCGCCACGCCGGGACACTGGCTCGGGTGGTAGTCGATGACGACGGTGCCCACCTGGAGCCGCTCAGTCGGACTTCCCTGCGCGGGCATCTGGCCAGGATTGCCACCTGGGTCCGCCCTGCTCGCCAGGGCGACGGCATGGTCTCGGCCTGCCCGTCCATGGAAGCGGTCGACGACGTGCTCTCTCAGCCGTCCTGGCCCGGTCTCCCGCCCATCGAACGGGTTGTGAGCGCTCCCGTGTTCGCCCCTGACGGCTCCCTGGCCGATCAGGCCGGTTACCACCAGGCGGGCCGAGTCTGGTACGAGCCTGGGGACCTGGTGGTGCCAGCCGTACCCGAGCATCCAAGCGGCGAGCAGGTAGACGCGGCGCGGCGTCTAATCCGCGATGAGCTGCTGGGTGAGTTCCCCTTCGTCGCTGATGCTGACAAGGCACACGCTGTGGCTCTGCTACTGGCCCCGTTTGTGCGGTCCCTGATCACCGGGCCGACGCCGCTGCACCTGATCGAGGCCCCGTCGCCCGGTGTGGGCAAAGGATTGCTCACCGAAGCGCTGCTGCTGCCCGCCCTGGGCCGCCAGGTCACCCGGATGGCTGAGGGGCGCGACGAGGACGAGTGGCGCAAGCGGCTGACCGCAGGCCTGCTGCGCGGCAGTGCGGTTGCCCTGATCGACAATCTGCGGCTGCCGCTCGACTCGGGGGCACTGGCCGCCGCCATCACCGCCGAAGTATGGGAGGACCGCCTGCTCGGGCGATCCGAGATGGTCCGAGCACGGGTCCGCACCGTGTGGGCAGCTACCGGCAACAACCCAGTCCTGTCCACCGAGATGGCCCGCCGGTCCGTGCGCATTCGCCTCGACGCCGGCATCGAGCGTCCGTGGTTGCGAGTCGGGTGGCGTCATCCGGATTTGCTGGCCTGGGCCACCCAGTGTCGAGGCCAGCTGGTGGGAGCCGCTCTCACTCTCGTGCGGGCCTGGCTCGATGCCGGGCGGCCCGACGGCCGAAGCAGTCTCGGCATGTTCGAGTCGTGGGCCAGGGTGCTCGGCGGCATTCTGGAGGTAGCTGAGGTCCCTGGGTTCCTCGGCAACCTCAGCGAGTTCTACGCCGTCTCTGATGGCGAGGGCGCGGCCCTCGGGGGCTTTGTGTCCTCATGGTGGGCAGTGTTTGGCGAGCGGTCGGTCGCCATGGCGGACCTGTGGCCAGTGGCCGACAGCTCAGACCTGGATCTAGGTAGCGGCGGCGAACGGTCCCAGCGAACCCGGCTGGGCAAGCTCATCGGCGCCCAGCGGGATCGGGTGGTGGGGGACTGGCGCGTGGTCAGTGCTGGGGTGGTTCACAGCACTTCCCGATGGCGCCTGGAGCCCAGGAGGCGGCCATGAGGGGCAACCTGGGGGGACGTCGCCACAAACGTCCCCCTCGAAAGTGCAGGTCAGCGAGTTGAGGGGGGACGTTGGGGGACGTTTCCCACCCTTATCTCACGCACGCGGACGCGCGCATTGGGGAGGAGTGCCAAAACGTCCCCCAACGTCCCCATGTCCCCCCCAATAAATACCAACCGACGACGACCCTCCACGAGACCTACTGCCCGCCGCCAGCGCCGACCGACCCGGGCCACCCCAGGGCCGGCCAGCGGTGGGGGACGAGCCTTCACCACCAAGCGAAAGGGTTTGACCATGAATGATTGGACCGAGGACCAGTCCTGTCCCCGCTGCGGGGCCACGCTGGACAGCTGCGACTGGTGCGCCGCCTGCGGCGCCGAGCTGTTCTGTGCTCAGGCACTCGGCGGTCTTGACCGGGCCGTCTCGACCGTCGAATCGGGGCGGGCGCCGAGTGCTCGTCCTGGCCGAGAAGTCCTCGGAGGACACCGCCGAAGAGCACCTGGCCAACGCCGCAGCCGCCGAGTGGCTGGCTCAACTGCTGGAGCACAAAGGGGCGCGAAACCTGGGAGAGCTGGCCGATCAACGTTCACACTTTGAGAAAAGCTTCACAAGGCGGCCAACCCTGGCCGGCCCTACAGAAAGGAACTGACCGATGACCGAGACAAGAGAACGTGCCGAGTGGAGCGATGACCTTCGCTTCCGCAACTGGCTGCACCAGCAGTGTCACCGGCAGGATCGCACTGGTGACCTGGCTCGGGGAGTGACCGCCGAGCTCATCGACCTGACTGGCGGCCTGCCTGTCGAGACCGAGGTGGCGCTAGAGCGGGCCCGGGAGGAGTGGGTCGATCTGTACGAGGCCGGCCTGGTGGGGGACGAGGGCCACCTGGACCGGGCAAAGGCAGCCAACTACTTCAAGCCCAAGCGCCAAGCCAAGGGCAAGACGGCGAGCGCCCGCACCGGCACGTGCCCCGGCTGTGGCCAGCAGGCCACGACGGCCACCGGAGGCGTGGTGGTCAGCCACGCCGGCCAGGTCAGTGCCGTGTATCACCGTGGCTGCGAGGCCAAACGGCGCACCGGCGGTGACCGGCCTTCGGGTGGCTCGCGGCGCACAGTGCACACCACGGTGCAGCGATGACGGCGCCGGCAGACTTCGCCACCTGGCTGGCCGACCAGGTGGGACGGCCGGATCGGGTGGGGACGTTCGCCCGCGGCACGGTCGCCGGGACTCTGGCACCGACCGACATCACCGACCCCGTAGTCCGTGACTCGGCCAGGGCGGCACGAGACGAGTACGAGGCGCTGGTCGAGGGCGCGTGTCCTGCCTGCGACGAGCAGGTCGAGGCAGGTGTCGAGGTGTTGCCCCACACCGGCGAGGCATACGGCAAGGTCCGGCGCTGGCACCCAGCGTGCTGGCGCTCTGCGGTCGAGAGCCGTGGCACCGAGCCGGGCGACGAGCAGGAAGACGATCCTGGTCCACCCGGTGCGGGCGTGTCCGTCATCGAGGAGGAGGACGCCGCTACCTCGTCGAGCATCGCCCAGGCACTTGACGCAGATAGTCCCAACCTGGCGCAGTCACCGGGAAAGTCTCAGGGCGAAGGTGTGGTGTGGGGATCGCTGCCGGCGATGGTGGGTCGCTGGACACAGCACACTCCTGACGAGGCCGAGGCCAGGCCGTCGACGCTCATCACAGGAGTGAGTGACGATGCGAAGTGAGTGTGCATCACTCGCCGGTCACCTCGACCGCCAGCGACCGCCGGGCCGGAGGAGTCGAACAATGTGCGCATACCCCCACCGTCTCGCCACCTTTCGACCTCGGCCGCACCTCCCGCTTAGTCACACGCGAATACCCGCAAATCTGGCAGTTTCGCTATCGGGTCGAGGCTGAGTCGTGAAGGGTCGCAAGCCCAAGCCGACCAGTCTCAAGCTGCTCGAGGGCAATCGGGGCAAGAGGGCCGCCGTCCGATCAGAACCCAAGCCCGAATCGAAGGGGGTCCACGGCGATCTGAGCCCGTGTGCGTTCGACTAAGCGGGAGGTGCGGAGCTACCTCAAAGGTGGCAAGACGGTGGGGGTATGCGCACATCATCGGCTCAAAGCCTGACGACGCCGGCCAGCGTCGCAGGTGGCATGGCAAGACCTGCACATCATCACAACAACACGACGACGAAAGGGAAGACGATGCCTGATCCACTGAGCAGCGAGCGGGTGGCCGAGTTCGGGGCCAGTGTCCTGGCCGGCGCATCCCAGGCCCACCAGGATGCGGAGCGGTTCCGAGAGGCGGTCACCGCCGCCGAGGCATGGCGGCGCCAGGTGGCCCGACCACGGCCCACCGGGACGACGATGGTGGCCAACCTGCCCGACGGGCGCACCGTCCTGGTTGCCCGGCCTGGCCAGCCAGTGACGGAGCAGCTACTGGCTGAGCTCGGCATCGCTGCCGCCGACGTCTACCCCCTGGAGGACTGAAAGGCGGCACTCTGCTCGACGGGCGCAACCGCCTGGCCGCCTGCCAGCAAGCGGGAGTGGAGCCGACGTTCACCACCTACGACGGTGACGACCCGGCCGGCTACGCCCTGTCGGTGAACATCGCCCGTCGGCACCTGACCAAGGGACAGCAGGCCATGGTGAGCGCGCAAGCGCGTTCCATTTCGGAACACTCCATCCGGGCAACGGCGAAGGCCAGTGGCGTCTCGACCACCCATATCACTCGCGCCAAAGTCGTCCTCGACCACGCGCCCGACCTGGCCGATGCGGTGGTGAGCGGGGCCAAGCCGCTCGACGCCGCCTACGAGGAGGCCCGCTCCCGCAAGACCGCCGGGGAGCTCTGACGTGGCCAAGCTGGCCACGCTGGCCGAGACGTACCCCGACCTGGCCGAGGCGCTGCGCTCTAGCACTGTCGGAGAATGGCGAGCGATGGCAAACATCCTGCTCACCGTGTCCGAACTGGCCGCCGCCCTTGGCGTGTCAGAGAGAACTGTCTACCGCTGGGCCAAGCGTGGCGAGTTGCCCACCGTCAAGTTCGGTAATCACATCAAGTTCTCGCCCGATGCCATCGGGGCTGCCATCGCCGACCAGTTCGAGGAGAACGCCTGATGTCGCTGACCCCATCCGCCGCTGCCATCACCGATGCCGTGAGGCGGGCCATGCCTCCCAGCTCGACCCCCTCGGCACCGCCGAGCCTGGGCCGGGCCTACCTGGCCAGCGCTGAGTATCGCCTGCTCCGCACGTCCGGCTGGCTACACCGGGCCGGCCCGCCTCCCATGGAAGCCAGGGGCACCGAGGGCGTTCTATCGGTCCGAGAGTTGATCTCGGCCCTGCGCCTGCGCTCCTTTGCAGACCTGAACCCATTCTCCATTGATCCCAAGACCGGCGTCAGCGCCCTGGCTCAACCGTCCCTGCTCCCTGGCCTGGTTGAGACCATCCCCACGACCCGCAATCAGGTCGAGTTGGCCAGTGAGCTCACCGAGTCTCCGGTGGCCAGCTCCGTCGACGACGGCACTGCCCTGCCGGAGCCGGCCCTGGCCTTCAACCCGACGCCCAACCTGGCCCAGCTCAAGCGCTTCGGCGCCGCCTGGCCAGTGACCAAGGCCCTCCTCGACTCGGCCGGCGAGGTCGAGGCGTTCCTCGATGAGCGGCTACTGCTATCGGTCGGTGTCGGACTCGAGGCCGGCATCCTGTCAGGAAACACGTCGGCCATGACCGGGATTCTCAACACCCCCGGTGTTGGCGTCATCACAAAAGGCGACGCCGCTCACGCGACCGAGTACGACCTCGACGCCATCCTCCGGGCGGTGGCGGCTGTCCACGATCAGGGTTGGTACACCAACCCGAACGGGCTGGCGGCCATCATCCATCCCGACACGCTGCGTCTGGTCCGAGAGCAGCGTAACTCGGCAGGTGCCTACCTTTGGAACGCGGAGAACCTCGCCAGCGTTGGCTCCTGGTCACCGTCGAGGTTCATGCCAGCCGGCCAGGCCCTGGTAGGCGACCCGTTCGCTGGCGTCGCCCTCTACCTGAAGCAACCCGATGGCCTGTCCGTGGAGATGAGCGCATCGCACCAGGACTTCCTCACCCGCGACGAGGTCATGATGGCTACCTATATGCGCTGCTATTGCTGGGTCCGCCGACCCGACGCCTTCGCCCTGGTCTCGGGCCTGGGCGCATAGCCCACACGAGGGGAGGGTCCGCAGGGCGGTCCTGTGTCCATGTCGGACTTTCCGGCGGACCGCCCTGCGGACCTTCTCGTCGTCGCCGTGGGTGGGTAGCCTGCTCGCCATGAGCAGCGGAGAGGCGTGGGACGTGCTGCGCCCCATGCTGACCCTCGTCGTCGGCGGGCTGCTCATGTTGCTGTTCGTCCCGGTGATCGGTTGGGCCGCTCTAGCCCTGGCGCTGTGCTACCCGTTGATCTACTGGCTGGCTGGCCGGGCCGGTGCCCTCTACGGCCGCCGCAAGGCCCGCTGAGCCGGGTTGCGGTGCCGTTGGAGGACGGACCCACATGGTTGGCGCAGGCCGCGCTTCGGCCGCTAGTCGTTAGACTCGTTACTTGTGACGACTCTGGCCACCTGTGAGCACTGCGGCAAGTCATTACTGTCCTACGGTTGTGGGTACACTGGCGGTCACCAGCGGTCACCAGCGGACGGGAGAGGACGGCCATGGCCACAGTGGGCATCAGAGAGTTGGCCAACAACGCGAGCGCCGTGGTGGACGAAGTGGCCCGCAGTGGCCGCCCGGCCCTGGTAACCCGGCATGGCAAGCCCGTTGCCGCAGTGGTTCCGGTGGACGAAGACGACCTGCTCGATTGGGTACTCGACAATGCCCCTGAGTACGTCCGCTCGATGCAATCCGCTGACGAGGACCTGGCCGCCGGCCGGGCTGTCGCGTGGTCGGACCTGCGGACCCCCCTGGCTGGCCAGTCGTCCTGAGCCCGCCCCTGGAGCTGGTACTCGTCGCTCGGGTGGAGCGGGACCTGCGGGCACTCGATTCCGTTGCCTTGCAGCGGGCGCAAGCCGCCTTGGACGACCTGGCCGGCGAAGCCGCCAACCTCGACGTCAAGCCCATGGCTGGCCATCCTGGTTGGCTTCGCCTTCGGGTGGGTGACTGGAGAGTGCTGTACCGCCCGTTGACCGAGGAGGAGGTGAGCCAGTGGGGAGCTGGATATCTGGTCGCCCGCGTCGTTCACCGCCGGGACCTGGAGCTGGCGGCTCGGACCCTGTAGGAGGCCGGCCGGCGAGTCGTTAGACTCGTCACCATGACGACTGAGGCCACCTGCCAGCACTGCGGCAAGTCGTTCACCAGGCCGGCCCACGGTCGGGAGCCCAAGTTCTGCTGCCCCGCTCACCGCCAGGCCGCCTGGCAGGCCAGGAGGCCGCCCACGATGAGCCAGGAGCGCTCAGAGACTGGGCAAGCGGCAAGCCTGGCCAGGGCCGAGCTGGAGGCCCTGCGTGACCTGGTGACGGCCCTGGGTGAACGGGTGGAGCGCCTGGAGGCCGGCGCCGGGGGAGCTATCCCACCTGGGGCACCTGGAGAGTCGTCACCGCCGGCCGTAACGAAAGCTGACGACCGCCCGGCCCGAGCGAGGACGAGTCGCAAGCCCTGGGCCGTCATCCGCACCCCGACCGACGACCCGAGCCACGTCGCCTGGGTGTACACCCACCACACCACCGAGCTGGCTGCCACCAGGCAACGCGACCGACTCGCCCGCCAGGGCCAGGACCGGCCCGACGCCGGTCACTGGAGATGGGCAGTGGTCGAGGACCGGGCCGGGGCACTGGTGCCGGTCGACCAGCGCGGAGAGGACGATCATGCCTGAGCGCACCCACACCGCCGAGGGCCTGGCCGAGGGCCGCCGGGCGGTCCGTCGCCTGGGCCGTGGCCCTCGACCACTGGCGCCCCCTGGATGAGGCACGGCGCAGGGCATGACAGCGAGGCCGAGGTCACCATCCTGGGGGGAGTTCGAGGAGGAGGACGACCATGGCTGAGCGAGTGAAGGAGAAGGCACTGAGCCAGGCCGAGACTGCTGACCTGGCCCGGCGCATCTGTACCCTGCTCGCCCTGGTGCTGGATCGGGACATGGTGGGCCAGCACCGCCATGGTGCGCCCGGCGTCAACCCTCCGGCACGCGTCTCGCACGCGAGCGGCACGCGTTCGGGCACGTTTGGCCACGTTCAGGGCCGACCGGAAAGCGCTCTGACCTGCGGTTATGCGTGCGCCCCAGTTCGCCCAAGTACGGCCGGAACAGCCTGCAAAGCCCTGTACCTGGGTTCGATTCCCAGCGCCGCCTCGGTTCGGTCGGTCGGTCGGGCGGTTGGATCGGTCGGTCGGCATGGTTGGTATCGAGTTGGCGGCCATAAGAGTGCGGTGGATTCGAGTGGGTCGGTAATGTTTGGCCGTAACTCGTGGTTGAAGGTGCCATGACACCAGGTATGGGCGCCAGGACGTGGGGGCCGGCCATGCGCTCGATGAGGCGGGACGAGTCGATCACCGACGTGCAGGTAACGCCGGGCACGGCCCGGCGGATGTTGACCTTCGCCCGCCCCTACCGGCGGATCCTGGTCCTCTTCCTGGGGCTCATCGTGCTGGACGCGGTGGTGGGCGCGGCCAACCCACTCATCTACCGGGCCATCATTAACCAGGGAATCCTCGGGCACCGCGTCGGCCTGGTGGTGGAGCTGGCCGGGGTGGTGGCCGCCCTGGCGGTCCTCGACGCTGCCCTGCTGGTTGGTCAGCGCTGGGTCTCGGCCTGGGTCGGGGAGGGCGTGATCTTCGATCTGCGGTCCAAGGTGTTCGGCCACATCCAGCGGATGCCCGTGGCCTTCTTCACCAGGACTCAGACCGGCGCTCTGATCACCCGGCTCAACAACGACATCCTCGGCGCCCAGCAGGCGTTCACCGACACCTTGTCGTCGGTCGTCTCCAACCTGGTAGGAGTCGCTCTGGTCCTGGCTGCCATGCTCGTGCTCTCGTGGCAGATCACCCTGGTGGCCCTGGTCATCCTGCCTGTGTTTGTCATCCCCGCCCGGCGGGTGGGGCGGCGCTTGTCCTCCATCACCCGAGAGTCCTACGCCCTCAACGCCGAGATGAACACCACCGCGACCGAGCGGTTCAATGTGGCTGGAGCCCTCTTGGTCAAGCTGTTCGGTCGGCCGGGCGAGGAGCGGCGGACCTTCGAGGCCAAGGCTGGACGGGTACGTGACATCGGTGTCACTAAGGCTATGTACGCCCGCTTGTTCTTCGTGGCCCTCATCCTGACCGCGTCACTGGCCACCGCCGTGGTCTACGGCTGGGGGGGCGCCATGGCCGTGCGAGGAGCGCTCAACGTGGGGACTGTGGTTGCCCTCACCGCGTACCTCAATCGTCTCTACGGTCCGCTCACCGCCCTGTCCAATGTGCAGGTGGACGTGATGACCGCGCTGGTCTCCTTCGACCGAGTGTTCGAGGTCCTCGACCTGGCCCCCGGCATCGATGAGAAGTCGGACGCGCTGACCGTGCCCCGGGGTCCGACCAGGATCGAGTTCGACCACGTCGATTTCAGCTACCCGAGGGCCGAAGAAGTCTCCCTCGCCTCCTTGGAGTCGGTGGCCGTGCTGGAGTCGGCTCCGTCCCAGCAGGTGCTGTTTGATGTCAGCTTCACCGCCGAGCCGGGTGAGATGGTGGCGCTGGTGGGACCGTCAGGTGCCGGCAAGACAACCATCAGCCATCTGGTGCCCCGCTTGTATGACGTGCGCCAGGGGGCGGTGCGGATCAACGGGATCGATGTCCGGGATGCCACCCTGTCCTCGCTCTCCGAGGTGGTGGGCGTGGTCACTCAGGACGCCCACCTGTTCCACGAGACGATCCGCTCCAACCTCGTCTACGCCCGGCCCGAGGCCACTGAGGAGGAGATGGTCGGCGCGCTCCGGGCGGCCCACATCCTGGCGCTGGTGGAATCCCTGCCCGACGGGCTGGACACGTTGGTGGGGGACCGTGGCTACCGGCTGTCAGGCGGTGAGAAGCAGCGGTTGGCCATCGCCCGCCTCCTGCTCAAGGCTCCCGATGTGGTGGTGCTGGACGAGGCCACTGCGCACCTGGACTCGGAGTCCGAGGCGGCCGTGCAAGAGGCCTTGCGCTCAGCCCTGACCGGGCGGACGTCCCTGGTCATCGCCCATCGGCTGTCCACCGTGCGAGAGGCGGACCGAATCCTGGTGGTTGACAACGGCCGCATCGTCCAGCAGGGGCGCCATGAGGACCTGCTGGCGACTGGCGGTCTGTACGCCGACCTGTACCGAATCCAGTTCGAAGGTCAAGCTGAGCCGGTCACTGCGACTTGATGCCGATCAACGACGGGAACGGTGCCACGGTGAGCATCTCAGGCAGGGTCGATGGCCACGCAGTGATGTAGCGGGTCTGTGTACAGGTAGTGAGATCCCTGCCCAGGCTCCGGTTAGCCGGAGGCGGCTGGCTTGGTGGCTTGGTGGCGGGCCAACTCGTCCACCAGGGTGGCCTTGTAGGCGGCCACTGCCGCCGCTCCCTGGTGGTGGGCCTGAGCCAACTTGATCCTAAAACGCAGCTCATCGGCGCCGGCATTATCGGCCACCAAGGCGTCGACCTTCTCCCGTCCCTGGACCGGCAGCAGGGTGGTCGCCGGCGCTCCCTCGGCCGGGTTGACACCCAACAGCTTGGCCAGCGGCCAGGTCATGGCGTGCAGCGGCCCGGTGAACACGATTCGCTCGGTGGTCACCACCACCCGCCCGGTGTCCATTACCTGCTGCACCTCCGGTCCCTGGACATAGTGGCCTCTGGTGGCGCCGATCCGGGGCCGCATGCCGCCGATCGACGGCAGGCTCACCCCGGCGTAGCCGCCCTCGTAGGTGCCCCGGGCACGGTGGGGCTCCATGAGCCCGACGCCGACCATCTGGAGGACCAGCTGCTCGCCAGGGCCCAGGGCGATCCCGTCCGGCTGCTGGCTGGGCAGGTTCTGGTCGACCTCCTCCACGAAGTGGCGCAACTCGGTGTCGACCGCCTGCCACACGGACAGGTCGCGGGCCGCCTGGTGGGCTCGGTGGTTGAACAGGTCCATGGACCGAGACTAGGTGTGTTGTGCGGAACGAGCTCGTCTATTCAGCTGGCCCACCCGCTCCGGTGGTCCAGGGGTGAACCTGGCACGGATGTGGCTGGCGCTGCCAGCGTCGTCCCGGCCGGTCGGACCGATCAACCCGGGGCCCGAGGGGTCATGGTTACCCGGGAGGGCGCACGACCGAGCGGAGGCCAGGTGGCGGCACCCTTGCCGGACCGGCGCTGGTCACCTTGATCGAGGGCCCAGGCCCGCCGCCAAGGTGAGGCGTCGGGGCCGGTCAGGCTGGGGGTGGTCCCCGCCGCCGCCCGCCGACGGGCCGACCACCAATCCGTGGTCACCTCGTCGGCCAAGGCGGCAACGCCCGCCTCGATGCGGACCGAGAAGCGCCGGGCGTCCTCGTCGGCGGCCGGCCACAGGGCGGGGCCGAAGGTGACGGTCGTGGGTGATCGCCGGATCCGAGATGCGCCTCGGGCCAGGATGCGCCGGGTGCCTTGCATGTACACCGGGACCACTGGCGCATCGGCCTTCTTGGCCAGGTAGGCCGCTCCACCCCGGAACGGCTGTCCCCAGCCGTCCCGACTGCGGCCACCCTCGGGGAAGATGACCAGGTTCCAGTCCGCGCCCAGCAACTCGGTGGCCAGCTCGCTGCCCCGGCGGCTTACCCGGGTGCGCTCGATGGGTATGGCGGCGATGGCCAGGGCCCACATGGCTGCCTTCCAGCGGCGGTCGAAGAAGTAGTCGGCGGCGGCCGCCACCACGCAGCGGCGCCGGAACCGCTCGGGCATGCACACCAGCAACAGACTGAGGTCGAGGTGGCTGGAATGGTTGGCGGCGAAGATGACCGGCGCCTCCAGGTCGGCCAGCCGGTCCAGGCCCCGCACCCGGGGCGTCGCCAGCACCTGCATGACCGGCGTGGTGACCACCTCCAGCATTACCGCCCGGGCCACCCGAGCTGGCCAGCGCCGGGACCACTCGGTGTCGTAGTCCACTCCCAGGGATTTCTCCAGGGCTGGCCGCTCGACCCCGCCGGGCCACGTCGGAGGGCCCAGGGGGAAGGCGGCAGGGCGTGAGTGGCCGAGACGCTTGGGCGAAAAATGGCTCAATTTTGCCAAAGCGCGGCGCTCACTCAAATCGTGCCCGCCAACAGTTGGCTGCTCAACGCACGTCGGCCATGAGCAGTGGGGGCGAGTGGAAGTGGGTGATCGATGGGTCGCGCCCGACCACGTCCTCGGCCATCTCCAGGGCGTCGGCCAGGCTGGAGGCCGGCTTGAAGCCCAGGCGGCGCACGGCGGCCGGGTCGCCGCCCACCACCACCACGCCGCCCAGATGCGCCAGGGCGTAGGCGCACCAGTACCACATGTAGAAGGGATGCACGCCGTGGTAGGCGTGGCTGGTCCGGTACAGGTGGATGTACCAGGGATCGGTGGCGAAGGACTCCTCGTACTTGGCCTCGATCTCCAGGGGATCGGTGGTCTCGGCCAGCACCTGCTCGAAGAAGTCGATGTAGCTGGGGTGGTGCACCGGGTTGAAGGCCCACGGCGTGTCGTGGCTCATGATCACCACCCCTCCCTCTCGCACGAGCGGCTTGCCCCGGTAGGAGTTGAAGAAGTAGCCCAGGCCCAGGCAGGCCACCAGGACCGGGTTCATGATCGAGTTGACGTTGTACGGGCAGATGTAGGGCAGGCCCATGGTCAACACGTCGGCCTGGCCCTCCACCTCCACCAGCTGCTGGGCGTAGACCGCCTCGGTGGTGAGGGCGTGGACCGCCTCCACCTCCCCGGCCCGTACCCCGGTCACGTCCTGGGGCGAGCGGATGGAGTGGAAGATGCCCCTGGCCAGGCGGGGAGGGGTGCGCTGGAGCGCCGTGGACGAGGCCAGGAAGCCGGCCCGGTCCCTGGCCGTCCACTCCCACTCCCGGCGTTGGAGGAAGCGGAACTGCTCGGGGAAGCTGTTGGTGTTGAGCGTCGTCTCGATCTGGAAGACCTTGATCCCACTGGCCGCGATGTGCCGGCCCATACGCCAGTTGGAGGAGTGCAGCTGCGAGTGGTGCTGGTCCATGAACGAGCGGCTCTGGAGCATGGTGCGCACGTTGTGGTGATGGCGCAGGCTGGCATAGGAGGCCAGGCCGGTGGCCACGCTCTTGTGACCTCCGTCCATGGCCACCAGGTTGATGTTGACGTACACCAAGAGGTCACTGGTGGCCGCCCGTTTGTTGAGCTCCACGTCCTCGCCGGCATCGGTGGTGCCCAGGTGGACCAGGTTGGACGGGTCCTCGGCGTCGTGCTGGGTGAGCAGGCCGTGGGGAGCGAAGGCGTCGTAGACGCGGTCTCCCAGGGCGTGGCGCAGCTCCGGCTCGGTCATGCGCCGGTGCAGCGCCAGGGCGGCGATCAGCACCACGTCGTCCACCCCGGCCTGGGCGGCCAGCTCCAGCACCGCCTCGATCACCCGTTGGCGAACGTCGGGGGAGCGCATGGGGGGCAGGGGCAGGGAGATGTCGTCGAAGGCGATGGTGAGGCGCATGCCCGGTCGGAGCAGGGCGACCAGGGGAGCGCTGTCGCCTTCCGGATGGGCCAGGGCGTGGGCGATGGCGCCCTGGGGATCGGCCAGGGCATCGAGGGGCTCAGGGGGGTACACCACCCGGGCGCCCACCGGCAGGCGCTCCAATCGGTAGCCCTCGCCGTGCCAGAACAGGGTGGGCGGGGTGGAGCGGTCGACCTCGAGGACGAAGCCGGGCCTGGGGGTCAAAGGGAGAGTCCTTTCGTCCTGGTGCGGGTAGGGCTCGGCGGCCCAGGGCGTCGGTCCGGACGGGGGCGTGGGTCCGGGCGATGCTCCGGGGCCACCGAGCCCCGTCGGTCCGGGGCCACCGAGCCCCGTCGGGCGGGCTCGAAGACCACCTTGACGCTTCCCCGCCGACCGGCTGTCCCGGCGTGGGCGATGGCCTCTTCATATCGATCGAGCGGGTAGCGGGCCGAGACCAGCCGGCCCAGGTCGGCCTCGGCCACCAGGTCGAAGGCCACCTCGAAGGTCCGCCGGCCGTTGGCCTCTCGTCCGTAGGCATAGGCGCCCATCAGGTTGATCTCGCGGTGCCAGAGGGGCGTGAGGTCGACCTTGACGGTGCCGGGCATTCCCACCAGGACCACCTTCCCGGCCGGGCGGACCACGGCCAGAGCCTCCTCCACCGAAGCGGCGCTGCCCACGCAGTCGATTACCACGTCGGCCCCACCCGTGAGCCGGTCGCCGACGGTGAGCGACCGGGTCTGGCGTCTCACCGTTCGGCGGACCTGACCGGGCTCCGCCACCAGGTCGGCTCCCAGGTCGGCGGCCAGCCGGCGCTGCTCGGGATGCTTGGCCCCCGCCACCACCGCGCCCGGCAGCCTCAGGTGACGCAGGGCGGCCACCGTGCACAGTCCAAGTGTCCCGGCCCCCAGCACGGCCACCGTCGAGCCCTCCTGGATGTCGGCGGCCAGCACGGCATGCACCGCGCAGGCAGTGGGCTCGACCATCACGGCCGCCTCGTCAGTCATGGAGTCAGGTACCGGGTGCAGCTGGCTGTGGTGGGCGACCAGCGTGTTCGACCAGCCACCACCGGTGTCGGTGCAGTAACCGGTCTGCAGGCCCGGCTGGAGGTGGCCAAATGCGACCCGCTCGCAGCTGCCGGTGTGCCCCTGGGCGCAGGCCGAACAGGGTGGGACTATCCCTCGAGCCGCGCAGCCCAGCACCGGCTCGATGACGACCCGACTGCCCTCCACCTCGCCCACCACCTCGTGGCCGGGCACGAACGGGAAGCTCACCACGTCCTCGAAGTACCGGGAGCTCCGTCCGTCGAGGGTGGCCAGGTCCGAGCCGCAGATACCGGCCAGTGTCGGCCGTACCGAAACCCACTCCGGCCCGGGCAGGAGCGGAGGCTCCACGTCGACCAGACGGAGCGGGCCGACCCGTACACCCCGCCCGGTGCCGGCCAGGGCGGAGGCACCCCGAGAGGCGGCCCAGCGAGGCAGGTTGCGCTCGAACACCAGCGCCTTCAAGGCCCCTCCCCCTGAGCAGAGCCCCCCAAGTGCTGTCCTTTGACTTTGGGGGGTTCTTGGGGGGCAGAGCCCCCCAAGTGCTGCGGGCCCACCGACACCGTCGCGGCCAGGGGCAGGAGGGGCGGCCGAGCACCCCCAGGTGCCCGGGACCAGTGCTCGACGTGCCAGCCCCGCTTGCGGGCGATGTTGGCCAGCTTCACCTCCGGGTTGACCGCCACCGGATGCCCCACCGCTTCGAGCATGGGCAGGTCACTGGCGGCGTCGGCGTAGGCCACCGACTCGGCCAGGGACAGGCCTTCAGCACTGGCATAATCAGCCAGGACCATGGCTCGGGCCTCCCCGGTGGGGGGTGACTGCGTCAGCTCACCGGTCAGCCTGCCGTCACGTTCGTCCATGCGGGCGCAGACGATGTCATCGAACAGCGGTGCCAGGGGCTCGATCATGAAGTCCAGCGCACCAGTGATGAGCAGGGTCCGGTGGCCGAGGGCACGGTGCTGGCGGACCCGGCGCAGCCCGGCCGGGAAGGCCTTGAGCAGGATCAGGTCGCTGAAGACCTCCCAGGCATCGGCTCGTACCCGCTCGGCGGGGGCGTCCTGGTAGCGGCGATAGAACGAGCGCAGGAAGTCGCCCCGGTCCCGGTGGTCCATGGCCAGCAAGCCAGGGCCCTGGCTGGCCAGGCGAAGGCACAGACGAGCCCGGTCGCCGGCCGACAGGTGCCGGGTGGCCAGCCAGGCATAGGACTCGACCACATTGGAGGCGATGAGGGTGTTCTCCAGGTCGAAGGCCGCCATTTGGCGCTCCGGTGCCAGGATGGCCCGTCGCCCCCGTTCGGCCCGGTTGGACGTGTGGCGCGGGCCGCCAGTGGTGCGCACCCGAGCGTGATGGACGATCGACGGTAGGTGGACCTCTTGCACGTAGTGAGCCCAGTCGATCACGCCGGGGTCGAAGCAGAAGTCCCGCCGGTCGTCCGGCCCCATCGAGTCCCACAGGCCGATCAGCCTGTCCACTTTGAACCTGGCCTCGATCTCGGCGTAGGAGCCATAGAGCTCCACGTAACCGAGAGCCCTCTCAGCCTGGCCCCGCTTGTCGTCCAAGCGGCCCGACAGGTCGACTCGTTTGCCGCGCCCGGGCACGGCGGCCAATGCCCGTTCGGCCGCGGCCAGCCCCTTGGTGGCCCGGTTCAACTGGCGCTGGACCTTGCCACGACCGGGAAAGGACCACGGCGGCACGACGATGGGCTGGCCATCGGTGTCGTACAGCGGGTGCTCGGAGAACCAGGCCTGGACCAGGTCGACCAGGAGGTCATAGCGCAGAGGATTGCGTGACCCGGAGGCCACCTGGTACACCGATGGCGGCCCGGGGGCTGGTCCTGTGGCAGCCACCGACAGCAGAGCCGCCACCACCAGATCCACCGGTATGACGTCGACCACCCCTTCGGGCACCCCGGGAAACTGCTTGAGCAGGCCCCGGCCGTAGGAGATGATCACCGGCTCAGCCATGCGAAAGCCCCGGATCCATCCCGGCTCCGGCTCGGTCAGAGCCGACTCGATGATGGAGGGCCGGACGATGGTCACCGGGAGGTCGCCCCGGTTGTCGAGCAATGCCCGTTCTCCCAGGGCCTTGGTGTAGGCGTAGCAGTCCGGCCAGCCCAGGGCCCGGGCCCTGGTCCGACCGGCCTCCACCAGGCGCGCCTTGACCCAGTCCCGGCGGTCGCGCTCGGCCCTCTCGGCCAGCAGGGGCACGCCGGCTGCACCCAACTCAGCCCGGGCCGTCTTGGTGAAACGGGCCAACCGCTCGGGCTGGCGGCTCTCGGCGTCAGCGTCGGCTCGGGCCCGCCGGGCAGCCGCCACCTCGCCCTGCCAGTCGACCTCGGTGGCGAAGGGAGTGTCTGACAGGAGGGTCTCGCGGGCGTCGCCCCGGCGGGTGCCAGCGACGTAGGCAGTCGACACTGCCACCAGGTGGGGTAGTCGGCTTCGCTCGGTTCGGATGTGGTTGAGCGTCTCGGCCACCCTGGACGGCCCGAGCAGGTTGACCTCGACGGTCGTGTCCAGGGGTGCGTCGAAGCTGACCGCGGCGGCCGAGTGGATCACCACGTCACAACCGGCCAGAGCCGAGCGGCCGGCCTCATCCAGCCCCAGACCATCCACACCCACATCGCCGGCCGCCACTACCAGGCGACGCTTGATGTCGGCGTCGAAACGCGACCCAAGCTCTGAGCGCAGTCGGGAGAAGCAGTTGTTGCGAAGAATTTCCCTGCTTGCCCGCTCGGCCGCAGTAGTGCGCCGACCGGGGCGGATCAGCACCATCACCTCGCATCCGGGTACGCAGCGCAGGAGCCGCTCGACCAGTGCGGTCCCCAGGAAGCCGGTGCCACCGGTGACGCCGATCCGCTGGCCGGCCAGGGCATCGGCGATCATCGTCCCTGCCTATCATCGGCCGGCGGGTCGGGGCGAGACGGGACGGGTCGGGACACTCAGCTCTTGGGAGCGCTCTTAGGGTCGGTCTTGGGTGTAGCCTTGGCGGCGCTCTTGGGAACGGCCTTGGGGGGGGTGTAGCGCTTGGACGCTCCGGGCCGGCGCCGGCCGGTGGCGTCAACTGCCTCCTGGGTGGCACGCCCTCTGGCACCCGGGCGTGCCCGGGCGGAGCGCCGAGCCGCGCCCTTGGCTCCCCCCAAAGCGGCCTGGCCGCCGCCGATCGTGCCGGCAGCCCGACGATTGGCCGATCTGGTCGAGCGCAGGCCTCCCTGGCGTGCGGCCCCTGATGGGCGGCTGTTGGCCGCGGCCAGGCGGCTCAGGCGGCTGGCCCGGTAGAGCGTCCAGCCGGCCAGGACGATGAAGGGGACCCCCACCACTGAGTAGCTGTTCCAAGGCCCGAAGCCGATTACCAGGGAGGCCAGCCCGACCAGGTACCGGCGCCTGGCCACCGTGCACGTGGCCAGCACCAGCGCCTCGACGAGCCCGATGACCAGGTATACGGCCGCCGCCTCGTGTCCCTTGGGGGTGGGCTGGCTGAGGTGAGGAACCCATATGACGGCGAACCCGACGGCCGCCAGTCCGGCGCCCGCCAGTCCGGCCCACTTCTCGCGGGGTTCCAGGCCCTTGGCCGCCAACCCGCCGACCGGACCACCCGCCTTGGGGGGGTCGGACGAGGGTGTCCCGGGACTGGACTGAGCTTCCCCCGGGGTGGCGCTCACATGATCAACGCTATCCGACCGGGCCACGCCGCTGGTCCGCTGGGCGGTGGCGGGTCGGGTGTCGATAATTGCGGACGGTCCAAGGCGCCTCACAGGCACGACTCAGTTGCGGTGGGCATGCTGAAACGAGTGGTCCTGGCTTTGGGCTGACCATCAAGAGGAGAGCGACTGTGGACACCAACAGAGTGGGGACACCAACAGAGTGGGAGACACCGGGAGGATGAACAGATACCCAGATGCCGGCTCCTCGAAGGGGCGTCCCCGGTGGCTGGCCACCTTGCTTGGCGCGGCCGTCCTGGTGGTAGTGGGCGGTGGGGTAGGGGGAACCATTGTGCTGGCCCTCGATGGGGGTGGGAGCGGCACGTCTCATGTCGGCTCGGCACCGGCCGGTTCGCCGGGATCGGGCGGTTCGGCCGGTCCGGGGTCGGCTCCGGCGCGCGGTGTCAGTGCCAACCAACTGAACGTCTCGGCCCTCGCCAACAAGGTCGACCCGGGCGTCGTCGACATCACCTCCAACCTGAGTGGCGGGGTTGGCCAAGGCGGCAAGGCTGCCGGTACGGGTATGGTCCTCAGCTCTTCAGGCGTGGTGCTGACCAACAACCACGTGATCGCCGGAGCCTCCAGCATCACTGCGCAGGTGGCTGGCCAGTCCCGCAGGTACACCGCCACGGTGGTGGGCGCCGATCCGACTGACGACATTGCGGTGCTCAAGCTGACCGGTGCCTCCGGGCTCAATACCGTGAGCCTCGGCAATTCGGCCAATGTGTCGGTGGGCGAGCAGGTGGTGGCCATCGGCAATGCCTTGGACCTTCGGGGGGCGCCAACCGTCACACAAGGCATTGTCTCTGCGCTCAACCGTTCGATCACCGCGGGTGACAGCACCGGAGGCGGCAGCGAGCGGCTGACAGGGATGATCCAAACTGATGCCCCGCTCAATCCGGGCAACTCGGGGGGTCCCCTGGTCAACTCCGCTGCTCACGTGATCGGGATGGACACCGCCGCTGACGTGGCCTCTACCGGCGGATCGGGATCCACCATCGGCTTCGCCATCCCCATCAACCGGGCCTATGCAATTGCCCAGCAGATCGAGGCCGGTCACGGCGGCGCGAACATCCTGATCGGCCCTCGCCCGTTGCTGGGTGTCGAGGTGACGAGCGTCAGCGACGCCAACAATGCCGGTAGGGGCGGTGGCGGCTATCGCTCCGGAGGGGGCAACCTGGGTGGGGGCGGTCCGAGCTTGGGCGGCGGGGGCGGGGGATTTGGCGGCGCTACGAGCATTGCTCCGGTGAGCTTGGGAGCGGTGGTCCTGGGAGTCGAGCCGTCCAGCCCGGCCCAGGCCGCCGGGTTGACGCCGGGCGACGCGATCGTCTCTCTGGCCGGCAAGTCGGTGAGCTCGCCCTCCTCGCTGACCAAGGTGATTGACACCCGCCACCCAGGCGACCAGGTCAGCATCAGCTGGGTCGATCCGTCCGGCGCCCATCACAGTGCCACCGCCACCCTGACCACCGGCCCAGCCGCGTGACGGCGTGCCCAGTCGGCCCTCTGCTCACTGTTGTCCAGGTGACATTGTCGGCTGAGTACGCGATGGTGAGGCACTGCCACTGCTGTTCACTTACTCATCGCGACAGAAGGAGCGGCGGGTAGGCGCGTCCCATGCCCCGGTGGCCTCCGCATCCGGTGGGCATGGCGGTGGACGGACTGCTCTGGCTGGACGGGCTCACCTTCTCGGGCCTGCCCGAGGCCAGCTGAGTCGGCGACTGGGACCGCGCCGGCCGACCATCAGAGCCAACGACCGTCACGGCTGGGGCGCACCTCAGCGTTCGATGGGTAACCCCACCGATGAGCCCCACTCCAGCCAGGAGCCGTCGTAGTTGGTCACCGCTGGATGACCCAGGATCCCGGCCAGGGCCAGGTGGACGAACGCCGAGCCGGCGCCCAGGATGCAGTAGGTGATCACTGGCCGGTCCCAGCTGACGCCGGCGTCGGTGAAGGTGGTCTCCAGCTGGCGGGGGGACAGGAGCAGGCCGGTGTCGTTGTCCAACATGGAGGCCCACGGGATGTTGACCGAGCCCGGGATCCGTCCCGAGCGGTGGGCCCCGGTAAGGGGCGGTAGCACCGCGAAGTAGGGCTCACCGGCGTAATGATCGGGGGATCGGGCGTCGACCAGGAGTGCCTGATTGGTGGCCAGGGTGGCCTCGACGTCAGCCCTGGTGGACCGGATGGATAAGTCAGACGTCGCTTGGATGGGATAGGGCGCCGAGCGCGGTTCGCCCGGCGGTCCGGTGACGAAGGGCCTTTCTTCGGCGGCCCACCGACCCCATCCGCCGTCCATCAGCCGCACGTCTCGGTGGCCACGCAGGCGGAGAGCCCACCAGGCGTAGGCGGCCCACAGATTGCTCCGGTCCCCGTAGACGACGACCGTGGTGTCGGGGCCCAGTCCCAGGCGTCCCAGGGTGGCACACAGGGCAGTGGTCTCGGCTACGTCACGGCTCCAACTGGCCTGGAGATCGCGGTCCCATCGCAGTGGCTGGGCGCCGGGTAGGTGGCCCGTGTCGTAGAGAAGCTCGTCGTCGTCCACCTGCAAGAAGCGCACACGCCGGTCGTCCAGGTGGGCGGCCGCCCAAGCGGTGGATACCAGGACATCGTCCCCAGCCATCAACAACCTCCCTACCCGGTGGTACAGGTGCCGGACGCCAGATGTTACCGATGGCCAGGCCGACTCTGGTAGCTTGCGTGCCACGAGCGCTGAAATCTCCACCGCAAGCGACGGTGCACCTTCGCCAGCGGCGAGGCGCCTGGATGCCGGGCCCCTTGCTGTCTGGGAAGTGGGGACATCCGGCCCGCTCGTCGTCGCCCTCCACGGCGTGGCCGAGAGCAGCCGCTACTGGGGGCGGGTGCTGAATGAGCTCGCCGTTGATCATCGGGTACTTGTGTTCGATCTGCTCGGCTTCGGCCGCTCGCCCTGGCCACACCTGGGCTACACCACCGAAGGTCATGCAGACGTACTAGCCCGGACCCTGGAGACGATTGGGGTCCTGGACCAGCCGGCAGTGGTCATGGGCCACCAGGCCGGCGTAACCGTGGCCCTGGCTCACACATCCCGCCAACCCGCCGCGGTACGGGCGGTGGTGGCTCTGGGAACGCCGTGGTATCGATCGGCCCAGGAGGGGCGTCGTGGGTTGCGAGGGCCTTGGTGGTTGTCCCGCTGGCTGGTGGAACATGAAGGCCGGGCTCGCCGCCTCTGCCGCACAATTTGCGGGGGTCGGCCGGTGGTGCCGCGGCTGGCCCGGTGGTTTGCACCGGGCCTGCCTCCCGAGGTTCGTGAGGACGCCTTCCTCCACCATTGGGAATCGCTGTCGGGAACGCTCCAGTCGTGCTGGATCGACGCCCAGCTACCCGGGCGGTACCTAGAATTTCCACGCCCCGTCCTGGCCCTGCACGGGGACCAGGACCTGTGCGTCCCGGTCGAGAACCTGGAGGACGCGGCCGCCGATCGACCCTGGCTGTCGGTCCGCCTGGCTGAAGGCCATGGCCACAATCTGGCCTGGGAGACCCCCGGGCTGGTTAGCGCCCTGGTGTCCGAGGCATGTGACCGGATGGCCCTCCGAGCCGAGCTGGTCGTGGTTGCGCCGCCGCCCGCACAGCCAGCCCAGGCTCAGCCAGCCCAGGCTCAGCCGACCCAGGCTGAGGCGACCCAAGCCAAGCCAGCCACCACTCGCCGGCGTAGGGCGACCAAGGCCAAGCCGGAGCCTGACTCTCAGGGGGCGGCCGGGTTGGCTGAGCTGCTCGACGCAAACGAGCTGACGGTGCCCCAGGCGGCGACTCTCACTCGGGTGAGCCGGCGGACGGTGCTGTCCTGGGTCGAGTCAGGCGCGGTCGAGGCCCGTCGGGATGGCCCCCGCTTCGTTCTTCGTACGTCATCGCTGTTGGCCCACGCGTTCGGTCCCAATCGGCCCAGCCAGGAGCTGTTGAACAGCTCCTGGCTGACCCAGGCGGAGACGGCCAGTCACCTCGGCACCAGCCACGCCACCCTGGCTCGGCTCACCCGGGCCGACCTGCCGTCGCACCGGGTGGCTGGCCGCCGGGTCTATCTCAAGGCTGAGATCGACGCCTGGCGCCGTAGCCGTCGGCCATGACGGGCCCGAGTGGGTGGCCGGCAGACCCATCTGGACCGGGTATTTCACTGGCTGGGGTGGTCCTGCCTGACGCCCGAAGTGGCGAGCTGGTGGACCTTGGCGCTGGCCCCCGCCTGGCCCTGCTGAGCCTCATCCGGCATCGCTACTGACTGCCGTGCCAGGAGCACCTCGTGAGGGTGCGCGAGCATGGCCAGGAGCTGTCGGAATGTGGCACTGAGATCATGGCGGTGGGCTTCAGCCCGGCCGAGGCCCTGGCCGGGCTGGCCGAATACCTGGAGTGGCCGTGGCTCTTCCTGTCCGACGTCGAGCGCATCATGTACCACAAGCTGGGCCTGGGCCGGCTCCCTCTCCGTGAGGTCTGGACACCTGGCACCAAGGCGATCTATCGCCAGGCCCGGGAGAAGGGCGAGGCCATCCACCTGCCGGTCGAGGATCCGCTCCAGTTGGGCGGGGATGCAGTGGTGGCCGACGGGAAAGTGGTGAGGGTCTTCATCCCCTCCAGCCCGGACGACCGTCCGCCGGTGGCCGACCTGGTGGCTGCGGTCAGGACGGCAGCCGGGCAATGACCTGATGAATGACAATTACGCCTCCGCCTGGGAACTCATCGCCGACCGGCTGGGTGACCAGACGGCGGTGGTTCACGGTGACCGGCGCCTGGGTTGGGGGGACTTCGATCGGCGAGCAGCGCGCCTGGCCACTGCCCTGGAAGGCGCCGGTGTTGGCCCAGGTGCCAACGTGGGACTGCTCACCTGGAATTGCCCGGCTTACCTGGAGGCCACCCATGCCGCCTTCAAGCTGGCCAGTACGCCGGTCAACCTCAACTTTCGCTACGGGGCCGAGGAGTTGGCGTTTGTCCTCGAGTACGCCGACGTCCGAGCACTGGTGTTCCACGGCAGCCTGGGACCGGTGGTGGTGCAGGCAACCAACCGCCTGGCCAACCCACCCAGTCTGATCCAGGTGGATGATGGCAGCCCTCCTGTCCACGGGTCCGAAAGCTTCGAGGATTTGGTGGCCCAGTCTTCGCCCAGGCCCCGGTGTCGCGGGTCGGGCGACGACGTGTTCATGGTGTGCACCGGTGGGACCACCGGCCGGCCCAAGGCGGTGCTCTGGCGACACCGGGATTTGGCGGCCTGGCTGGCCTTGCTCACCTACGAAGTGGCCGGCCTGTCGCTGCCGCCGGATGCTCCCAGCGCGGCGCACCTGGCCGCCGATGCCAGGGCGGCAGGCATGGCCCCAGTCACGCTGGCTGCCTGTCCCCTGGTACACGGGACCGCCTTCTTCTTCTCCATTGCCGCCCTGGTGCTCGGCGGCACGGTGGTCCTTCTGAGTGAGCGGTCCTTTCGGCCCCAGGAGATGTGGTCGGCAGTGGAAGCAGAGGCGGCGACTCAGCTGGTGCTGGTGGGTGACGCCATGGCCCGTCCGGCGGTCGACGTCTTGGACCGGGAGGCTTCGGCTGGTCGGCCCTACGACCTGACCTCGCTGGCCCGGGTGTTCAGCTCCGGCCTGGTCTGGTCGGCCAGGGCCAAGGCCGACATGGGGCGACACTGCCGGGCCACCATGATCGACATGCTGGGATCCAGCGAGGGGGGCCCCTTCGCCATGGACCAGGTGGGGCCAGGTGAGCCCAGTACCACTGGGCGGTTCCGGCTGACCGAGCGGGGGGCAGTGCTGACTCCCGACGGGAGCCCGGTCGGTGTCGGCCAGGTTGGACGCCTGGCCATCGTCGAGCCACTGCCCATCGGGTACCACAAGGACCCAGCCGCTACTGCCGCCACCTTTCCGACCTACGGCGGCCGGCGCCATGCCGTACCTGGAGACCTGGCCCGGCTAGAGGAGGGAGGAACGGTGATGCTGCTGGGCCGGGGATCCGCTTGCATCAACACCGGCGGTGAGAAGGTCTACCCGGACGAAGTGGAAGAGGCCCTAATGGCTGAGCCGGCGGTGGCGGACTGCGTGGTCGTAGGGGTGGAGGATCCCCACTGGGGGGAGGTGGTCACGGCCGTGGTCGCCCTGGTCCAAGGGGCCGAGGCTGACGAGGATGGCCTGCGGGCCGGGATCAGGGGCCGCCTGGCGGCCTACAAGGTCCCCAAGCGGGTCGTGCTGGTCCCCCGCATCCAGCGCAAGCTGGCCGGCAAACCGGACTACCAATGGGCCCGTGCGGTAGCCACGCCCGGGACGGAGTGGCCCGTACCGCTCTGACCCGGCAGCGCTGCTCGGACCCGGGGCACCGGGCCGGATGGCGAGCATCCAAATCGGGGCCACGCCTTCGGAGATCCTCGTCGTCACCAGTTGAGAGAACGGGTCGTCCCAACTGCCGTGGCGGCGGAGGGCCGTCTACCGTGGGGCGGTGCGCGTGGCTCAGGTTTGTCCCTACAGCCTGACCGTGCCCGGAGGAGTCCAGGGCCAGGTGCTGGGCCTGGCCCGGGCCCTGCGGGCGCAGGGCCACGAGATCCGGGTGCTGGCCCCCTGCGATGGGCCCCCGCCCGACGTGGGCATCACCCCGCTCGGGAGGTCGATCCCCTTCGCCTCCAACGGCTCGGTGGCCCCCATCGCACCCGACCTGCCCTGCTTCCTGCGCACCATGCGAGCCGTGGCCGACGAGGACTTCGATGTGGTCCATCTCCACGAGCCATTCGCACCGGGCCCCGCTCTGGCCCTGCTGGCCTTTTGTCATAAGCCGCTCCTGGCCACCTTTCATCGGTCCGGCGCCAGCCGCGCCTACTCCTGGGTGCGCCCGGGGGCTCGCCGGCTGGCTCACCGCCTGGCCATCAGATGCGCGGTCTCGGCGGACGCCATGGCCACCGCCACTGCCGTCCTGGGTGGGTCCTATCAGCTGATGTTCAACGGCATCGAGATCGACCGTTTCGCCAAGGCCCAACCGTGGCCGACGACTGGTCCCACAGTGATGTTCATCGGTCGCCACGAGCCGCGAAAAGGTCTCAGCGTCCTTCTCGAAGCCTTCGGGACCCTCCCCGCTGGTGCCCAGCTCTGGGTAGTGGGCACCGGTCCGGAGACCGACGAATTGCGCCGGCGCCACGCCGGCCTGGCCGGAGTCGAGTGGCTGGGCCGTATCGGCGACGCCGAAGCGGCTTCCCGCCTGGCCGGGGCAGATGCCTTCTGCGCCCCTTCGTTGCACGGTGAGTCCTTCGGAGTGGTGCTGCTGGAGGCCATGGCAGCCCGCACTCCCATCGTGGCCAGCGACCTTCCGGCCTACCGGCGGGTGGCCCGAAGTGGGCAAGACGCCTTGCTGGTGACGCCGGGCGACAGTCCGGCGCTGGCCAGCGCCCTGAGGCGCGTCCTCACTGACGACCGCCTGAGCCGGCGACTGGTCGACGCGGGCGAGAGCCGGACGGCTGAGTTTGCCATGAGCCGTCTGGCCGAGCTGTACACCGGCCTCTACACCGAACTCCTGTCGGGCTGAGCCGACTACGTCTTGCCTGCCTGGGCGCTCAAAGGGTGCCGCTAGACATCCCACGGCTGTATCTTGTCAAGCTGCTTCCTGAACTTTCTGGTTGGTCCGGTGTCCCCAGGCGATGGTCTCGTCGTAGCCGACATGATGTGCGAGGCAGCCGTGCAGGATGCCGACGAGGCGGTTGCCGAGGGCCCGGAGGGCGGCGTGGTGCGTGTCGCCGGCGGCCCGGCGGGTGTCGTAGAAAGTTCGTGCCCCCGGTGACGCAGTTAGGGCGG